>ENA-UOOH01001687-UOOH01001687.1-fermentation-metagenome-genome-assembly--contig:-NODE-1687-length-20821-cov-9.378744_pt1 | contig 20821 bp, 17 predicted proteins | sample MGYA00245778_ERZ724025 | MGnify/ENA primary metagenome ERZ724025 (study PRJEB28704, sample SAMN03018313) | fermentation metagenome | biome: anthropogenic terrestrial biome; feature: soil; material... | reverse complement strand
TTCATTAATGGAACTTTTTGATTATGATAATTTACAAGTTAATGATCATGAAATCTATACTTTCGATAAAAAATTAAACAAGCTCTTAAAATCTTAAGTAATAATTACAAGAGACGGTAAGGAATGATGAAAAAAGACAGTAATGTATTTACTTGATACCAATATTCTTATATGTTACTTCAAAGTAAAAAAACTGCGTCCATCTGCGGAATCTGTGTCAAAAAAGGAGAAAACAATGCTGAACATAGGCCTTATAGGTTGCGGAAGAATATCGAAAAACCACTTTGAAGCCATCGCCCAACAGCCCGACGCTCAATGCATCGCCTGCTGCGACATAATAGCAGACCGTGCCCGTGAAGTAGCCGGAAAATATAATATACCGGCTTGGACCACTGACTACGAAAAAATGCTATCCAACCCCGATATAGAAATGATCTCCATCTGCACTCCTTCAGGCCTGCATCCCGAGCATGGTATTCAGGCAGCCAAAGCCGGCAAACATGTCCTGACCGAGAAGCCTATGGCCTGCAGACTAAACGAAGCGGATGAACTTATAGCAGCCTGTGACCAGGCTGGAGTAAAACTCTTCGTCGTTCTTCAGAACCGTCTTAATCCCAGTATACAATTGGTCAGAAGGGCCTTCGAAGAAAGCCGCTTCGGTAAAATATATATGATAACCTCCAACGTCTTCTGGACCCGTCCCCAGGATTATTACGACATGGCCCCCTGGCGCGGCACCTGGCAATATGACGGCGGCGCTTTCATGAACCAGGCCTCCCATTACGTGGACATGGTCCAATGGTTCGGAGGCCCAATAGCGGAGGTAAAAGCCATTACCGCTACCTTGGCAAGAAATATTGAAGCCGAAGACACCGGCTCCGCCATCATCAGATTCCGGAACGGAGCTATCGGCAGTATTAATGTCACCATGCTTACCTATCCTAAAAACCTGGAAGGTTCTATTATAATACTGGGAGAGAAAGGGACCGTCAGAATAGCCGGAACCTCCATGAACAAGATTGAGCAGTGGGAATTTGCTGATAAGCAGGGTTATGATGATAAAGTAGAACAATATGATACCAACCCCAGTTCAGTTTATGGCTTTGGGCATAGGGGGTATTATAGAAATGTAATTGATTGCCTGACTCAGGAAGCCCAACCGAGTAGTGACGGAAGAGAAGGGAGAAAATCGCTGGAGTTGTTAAATTTAATTTATTCCTTTAGAAATGTTTAAAATCCGGCGGCCTAATAACTATGGGCAAATTTCAGAGATTAATTATCAACCGCTTTCCGGTTGGGAGCTTTTTGAAAAATGTAATTACATTAATGTCGGGAACGGTACTGGCGCAGGGGCTTGTGATTATATGTACACCCCTTCTGACACGTATCTATACCCCAGAAGATTTTGGGGTATTAACTATATTTATGGCGGTTATCAGTGTTTTATCAGTAGCAAGTTGCGGTAGGTATGAACTAGGTATTGTATTACCCGAAGAAGACGGTGCTGCGGCTAACCTGTTGGTCTTGTCAATAGCAATTACATTGCTAACAACGGCATTAATCATTCTCGTTATTATATTAATTTATTGGTTGCCAATATCATTAATTATAAATATAAAAAAAACCTGTATATCATGGATATGGTATATTCCCGTTAGCTTACTAGTAACCGGAATATATCAAGCTCTTAATTATTGGGCTACTAGAAAAAAAAAGTTTGGACGATTAGCTGTACGGCAGGTTACCCAATCAATAACTATGATTTTGGTACAGATAGCGATCGGAATGCTTTTTATTGCTGATGGAGAAAAATTAATTATCGGATATATTACTGGTCAGACAGCAGCAACGGTACTCATGCTCATTCAAACAATAAAAGAAGATGGAAGCTTTGTTTTTAAATCTTATAATTACAAAATAGTAAATAATGTAGCATATGAATATAAGAAATTTCCTCTATATACAGTAGGGGCTAGTCTATTAAATGCATTATCTCCTCAACTACCAATATTCTTTCTTTCGGCTGTTTCGCTTTCAGCCACTGGATACTTTGGACTTGCAACTAGAATCGTTGGTTTACCCATGAGTCTGATAGGTAGTTCTGTTGCTCAGGTATTTTTTGCTGATGCATCCGAAGAACTAAATTTACAAGGAAATTGTACCAATATATTTCGTATAACAGTGAAGCGCCTATTTCAAATTGGTGTAATATTTTCAGTACTAGTTTTCGGGTTAAGTTTTTTTATGGATTCTATTTTTGGTTCGCAATGGGGAGAAGCAGGAGTAGTTCTGGCAATCCTAATACCCATGTTTTTCATAAGGTTTTTATCATCACCTGTTAGCACTATTTATTACATAAAGCAACGGCAAGATTGGGATTTATATATAACATTGATCTTTATTATCGTTCCTATAATTGCTTTTACGCTTTCCGATCTTCAAGGGTGGACATATTATATTGCAATAGCTATTTATTCATTATTAATGGCGTTAGCATATACAGTACAGTTAGTCCTAGGTTACAGATTGACTAATAAGTCTTAAAATGTTAGAGCGTTGGGGGTATTGCTTTGAAATTAACAGTACTAGTTTTTAAAAAAAATCTTATTGTATGTTTAGTAATAACTTTTATTATTTCATCAATCTTTGGTAGAACTGCCATGGGAGAAGTGGTTAAACCCTTTTCAACGCAAAATAATAGCTTTGACAAACAAGAGGCCTATGCCTCACTAATTGGACGCTTTCAAGATAAATTGGGAAATGGATTAGATCCATATCTTCCAACAGGCGTCCAAAAAGAACAAGCAGAAACTTATGGATTAGTGCTGTCTGCAGAGGCTATTCACTATAAGAATAACCCAAATGAACAGAGCCGAAAAAGAATAAACCAAGCTTTATCATGGTTATTGGAAAATTCTGATACAGATAATGACGGTAGAATGGGATGGGGTTTACCGGGAGAATGGGATGCCTTTGGGGATGGAACCAAAAACCCTGCGAATAGTCAGTTCACGATTACGAATGCGTTAGTTATGCAAGGCTTATTGGATGTTATGCAAATACCGGATTTAATATCTGAATCGCAAACCGTTAAAATAAAGAATCTTTTAAAAGAAATAAGTATTTATCACTGCAAATACGTTTGGACAGATACTGAAAACGGAGGATTTTTCTGGTATAGCCCAAGCAGAAATGATGCACATTTTGTTACAAACGTATCATCAATGTTTATGGGAATGCTTTGCCGAGTTATCTCTGAACACGGTAGTTTATTTTCGGAAAATGAAAAGACTTTGATTAATCAGCGGATTGACCAAGCTGCCCAAGCTATCATTAGTAAAGTTCTTTGGAGAGAAGGATTACCTTACTGGAATTATATCGTAAAACCAAATTATTTCAATCAGGATGAGCCTAATGATTTAGTCCATCATGGATACATTCTTTGGGGCATGGAACTTTATCGTGGTTATAAAGGCTCCTCAGCAATTACATGGACATTGAACCAGGCAAATCAATCATTAGATAGCTTCTGGTGCAATGATAAATTATATGATTACCCCCAGAATACCACCTATTACGGTGACCAACTCAAATATAATAATAGACCGGCAATACTCTGGGGTACAGGAATGATGATGGCCTTTACAGCAAAATATGGAACAAAAGAAGGTTCCGACAGACTTCTCAAATATATAAACCAATATTACGGTCTCTGGCCTAATCTTCGATTATGGCCTAAAGACTTCAGTTCAGATGATAATTTTTATCCAAGATATACAAGCCATGTTTTATGGGGATTAGCATTTAACAATTGTTCTCAAAAAAATGATATTATCGATGATGTTACTAATTCAATTGATATAAGATCAATTTTATATGACCCAACGAGAAAAATTGTAGACCAACCTTATGCCGTACTTGCGCCATATCTCTGGGGGGTTAAATCTGAGCAACAACTTTTCAGTGATACTCGTATTCGTGATAATGGTACGGCTGCTGCAGATCAACTTATTTTAGGGTTGGAAATTCTGCAATTGCTGCAATCAGGATATTCCGAAAATGATCATGCAAAATTATTTATGGCAAAACAACATTTGTCTAGTTTAATGGACAATAAATCAATTATAAAAACAGAAGAAAGAATCAGTTGGCTGCAACCTTCATATGAGAATATTCCAGAAGGCTGGTGGTCGTGTATGGATAATGCTATAATTGCCATTAATCTTCAAGCTGCGTATGAGATCTTTGGTGATAAAGCCTACAAGGATATGGCAAAGAAGGTAATGGATAGCATGTTATTGCCGCCTGAAAAAGGAGGGTCGTTGTTATGGTTAAATGAGAAAACATGCTGGCTATCTGAGTATACTTGGCCTAATCTTTCAGAAAAAGACGAATATTATGTTCTAAATGGCTATTTATTTGCATTACAGGCACTGAAGATTATGGCTGATCGAACTGGCGACACTAATTATAATATGATTTATCAGGCAGCTTTAGAAGGTTATAAATCCCTATGCAATAGATTTTATAATGCCCAAGGAAACTGGACGTGGTATATGCTTAATCCCAGAACTGTTAACCAGACCCATTACCATATATATGAAACTATTCAATTGGATGCATTATATATGATGACAGGAGAAATCTTTTATAAAGAACAAGCTGATAAGCATAGAGCTATACTTGCAAATGCGATTCCCCTTTACAATTTGGGTGGACAAACGAACCAATTTCTATTGTCTAGAATTGGAACGCCATATTTCTATGCCATTGATACTTATCCGATTAGATTAGTTTTTTTAGACCATAATAACAAAGTTACTGGTGTAGAATATTCAACAAATACTAATAATACAAACATTTGCGAACGAGGATTTATTGTGGGAGAAATACCCTTGGGATCAACAAAATGTCAGGTTTATTCAACATACAATGAAAATGCCTTTCTCCTATATGAAATAACATTAAAAAATGTATCAATAACAGGAAAGGGAGAGTTGCCACAAAGTATACCTTTTAATATGACTGGAATATTGGATGCAGAAAATAGCACGGAGTCCAAACATACAGTAGTTGTTTTACCAGCAAAACAAACGGATAAAGCCAATCCGAATCATTACTATAATACACAGGGAAGGATAGTAATTAATCTTGAACAAACTATTCATCAGAATACTATACCCTTTGTGGGATTTAACTTATTTACTAGTAATGATATTAATATTGGGATAGATATTATTGACCCAAAAGACCGAGCCGCATTTACTTATTATTTACCTTTGCAAGGTGATAATAACAATCTAATATTATTAAATTGGCTAGGATTCACTGATATAGATAAATTATCAACAACAATAAAAGGTTTTAATATTTATATATATACAGACAAGCTTGAGCAGCAAGGCGTAGATAAGATTAAAATAAGAGTTAATGATATTTTAGCTTTTAGATCACACACTGAAATATATAATTACTTAACCCAAAATAGGAATGTATATTTCCCGGAAAAAAAATAATATTTTTGATGGTTTCGAATAATAAATAGATTTTTGATATTGTTTAATTATGGAGAACAAAAAATGATAGTAATTATTGATTATGGTATGGGAAATCAACGTTCTATTCTTAATATGTTATATAAAGTTGGGGGTCAAGCAATTATATCTTCAGATTTAGATGAGATCTTGCGTGCGGAAAAGCTTATCCTACCGGGAGTGGGTGCATTTGATCATGGAATACAACAATTAGCTAATCTTGGTTTAACCGATCTATTAAATAGGCGGGTAATTGTAGATAAAATACCAATACTAGGGATTTGTTTAGGAGTTCAACTTTTTACTCGCCGTAGCGAGGAAGGAAAATTAGCTGGATTAGGCTGGATAGATGCAGACACTATTCGTTTTAAAATTCCTTCAGATAGCAAATTAAAAGTACCTCATATGGGCTGGAATGAACTTCATCTTCTACAAGATAGTAAGCTCTTTAAAGGAATGTATCCAAATCCCCGTTTTTATTTTGTGCATTCTTATCATATATCTGATAGCTGTTCTACAGAGCAGGTCATAGGCACAACAATTTATGGTTATGAATTTGCTGCTGTCGTTCAAAAAGATAACATTTTTGGAACGCAGTTTCATCCTGAGAAAAGTCACAAATTTGGTATGTGTTTATTTAAAAATTTTGTGGAGTTGATTTAAAGTTTTAGGTACTAGGGTTATTCCGTGTCTGCTTTTAAGCGGAACGGGACTTGTAAAGACCGTACAATTTAAAAACCCCCAATATATAGGGGACCCACTTAATGCAATTCGCATCTTTAATACAAAAGAAGTAGATGAGTTAATTTTATTGGATATTAGAGCAACCATTGAAAGCAGGAAACCACCTTTTGATATTATTGAGCAGATAGCTGGAGAGTGTTTTATGCCTCTGGCCTATGGAGGCGGAATTAATAATATTGAGGACATTCGCACTCTTTTTAGTTTAGGCGTTGAAAAAGTAATATTAAATACCAGTGCAGTTTTAAATCAGAAATTAGTTTCATCTGCAGCGGACTTATACGGTAACCAAAGTATTGTAGTAGCCTTAGATGTTCATTGTAACTTATTTGGTAAGTACGAGGTGTTTACCCACGGGGGTCAAAAGCCGAGTGGATTAGAACCATTTGCTTTCATTAAAAAAATGGTTAATCTGGGTGCCGGGGAACTGTTTATAAATAGCATTAACCGTGACGGGACCATGAAAGGATACGATTTGGCATTGCTAAAAAAAATAACCAGCCAGGTTAATGTACCTGTGATAGCCTGTGGAGGAGCTGGAAAGCTAATTCATTTCAAAGAAGCTGTTGAGGAAGGTGGGGTAGCGGCTGTTGCTGCTGGTAGTTTATTTGTGTTTAAGGGTAAACACCGAGCAGTATTAATCAACTATCCTGATCGTGATGAATTAGAGCAACTATTCTTTAAGTAATTATGCGGGAGGTTATTATGGCACAAGAATATCAAATATGTTCTCGCTGTATTATGGATACTAGCGATCCTGACATTATTTTTGATGCGAATGGTGTTTGTAACCATTGCAAAGAAGCAGAAAAAATGATAAACAGCATCTTATATGATTCTCATAGGGAAGAAAAATTAAACAAACTAGTTGCAACGATTAAAGCTGATGGAGAAGGTAAACCCTATGATTGCATCATTGGTGTCAGCGGAGGGGTTGATAGTACCTATGTTGCTTATCTAGTAAAGAAGCTTGGGCTGCGTCCATTAGCAGTTCATCTTGACAATGGGTGGGACACGGAGATATCCGTTCGCAATATTGAGAAGACTCTGGAAAAATTGGACATTGACCTTTTTACATATGTTATTGACTGGGAAGAATTTAAGGATCTACAAGTTTCATTCTTAAAAGCGTCTTTGCCGCATTGTGAACATCCAACAGACCATGCAATAATGGCGATACTCCATAAAGTTGCCAAGCAGCAGGGACTTAAGTATATATTGCGCGGAAGCAATATAAGCACAGAGTCTTATGGGGTTAAAAGCTGGTCTGGAGGGCAAAGAGACTGGAAATACATAAAAAGCATTCATCAACTGTTCGGGAAAGTTCATCTTAAAACTTATCCTTATATGAGTGGATTTGCAATATTTAAAAACAAATATTTATATAAGCAGAAAGATATCGCTATACTGGATTATGTGGAGTATATAAAAGAAGAAGCCATGGAAACCCTTCAAAAGGAATTAGGGTGGACTTATTATGGAGGTAAGCATTATGAATCGCTTTTCACCAAATTTTTTCAAGCATATATTCTCCCAGTTAAGTTTGGCTATGATAAGCGTCGTATTCATCTATCAGCATTGATAGCATCAGGACAGATTACTCGTGAACAAGCTCTAGAAGAAATGAACAAAGAACTCTATCCGGAGACTGAACTGAAAGAAGATAGAGTTTATGTGCTAAAAAAACTTGGGCTTACTGAGGCTAATTTCAATCATATCATGCAGTTGCCGGTTAAAGAATTTGGGGATTATCCCTCTTACGAAAATAGTTGGTGGTTTAAATGGTTATATCCTTTTCTCAAAAGAGACGCTTTTTAATTTAAGCATATTTACAGTTTTAATCGGGGGTTTTTATTGCAGTGATAAAAATATGTCATATGACTAGTGTTCACCCCTTAAATGATACCCGTATTTTTATAAAGGAGTGCAAAACCTTATATCGGGCAGGCTTTGATGTTACTTTGATAGTTCAGCATACTCAGGATGAAGTAATAGAAGGCATTAAAATACTATCAATTCCTTATCCAAGAAATCGAAAGCAACGTATCATCAGAACCCCCCAACTTATTTATCAGCGAGCGTTGAAGCTGGACGCGGACATATATCATTTTCATGATCCAGAATTGTGTATAGTTGGATTGTGGTTAAAAAAAGGGGGGAAAAAAGTCATATATGATGTTCATGAGGATTTGCCGCGTCAGATATTGACCAAAGACTGGATTCCAACATCAACCAGGGCTATTATTAGCAGTGCGGCTGAAACAATTGAAGAATACACGGCGCGCAGACTTGACGGGATCATTTGCGCTACGCCTCATATTACTCAAAGGTTTCAGAGACTCAACCATAAGGTTATCAATATAAATAACTACCCAATTTTACAAGAACTATTTATTCCACAAACAACCTGGTCTGACAAAGAATCCAGTGTTTGCTTTATAGGAGGCATTCATAAGCTGCGGGGAATTGATCAGATGATTGATGCAATTGAAAAAACAGATGCAACCTTACTTTTAGCTGGATTATTTGATTCGGCATCTGAACGAGACCAATCTATGCATAAAGCTGGATGGCATAAAGTTCAGGAGTTAGGTCAGGTTAATCGGGAACAGGTTAGGACTATTTTGGGGAAATCTATTGCGGGCCTTGTTCTCTACCATGCCGCTCCCAATCATATTAATGCTCAACCGAATAAAATGTTTGAATATATGTCGGCCGGAGTTCCCGTAATTGCTTCAGATTTTCCATTGTGGAAGGAAATTGTTGAAGATAATCAATGCGGGATATGTGTAAACCCGCTTAATGTACAAGCTATTGCCGATTCAATAAAATGGATGGTTACACATCTCTCCGAAGCCGAGCAAATGGGGAAAAACGGGCGAACTGCCGTGGAACAGTTATATAACTGGGAGAATGAGTCTGAAAAGCTTATTCAATTATATAAAACTCTTTGACCAGCAAAGTTGTAGAAGTGACAAATATATCTTTTGGTTTGATTATTGCCTTGCAAATGAACATCAAGACTGGAGGTTATGATGGCTTATAAATTTGTTTTACGTATTATAGTGGTTATTGTTTGGATTTTTATATTTATTGGTAGTGATTCTTCGAGGATTACAGCGAAAAGTGATAGTGTAAGTACCTCTTTAGCAATGAATGTTGCACGCAGCCAACATACAACGACCCTTCTCGCTAATGGAAATATTCTTTTAACTGGAGGAGATAAGGGTAATAGTGGTCTTTACAATGCGGAAATATATGATCCTGTAAACAATACTTTTTTACCTGTTGGAGCTATGAATGAAGCAAGATTTGTTCATAGTGCTACTCTACTCAATAATAAAAAAATTCTGATAGCAGGTGGATATAATAAAACAGGTTTTCTTTCAAGTGCAGAATTATTTGATCCGATAAACATGAGATTTATTGCAACTAATCCTATGAATGTTCTCAGAGACAATCATACGGCCACGTTGTTGGATAATGGAAAAGTACTTATTGTTGGTGGGGATAATTTGGCCGAAGGTTATCTATCCTCTGCAGAGATATATAACCCGTTTACAAATACTTTTACCTTAACAAACAGTATGGGTGTAGGACGTGTTTATCATACTTCCACATTACTCAGCGATGGAAATGTACTTGTTACAGGGGGAATTGCTGCAATTGGGAATAGTGTTGGTTACTTATTAAGTTCAGAAATTTATGATACACGAACGGAGACTTTTTACCCAACGCAGGATATGCATTTCTGCCGCTGTCAGCATACAGCCACTCTCTTAAGAAGCGGTGAAATTCTTATTACTGGTGGGCGTATTGGCGCGAATGGCTTAGCAAGTGCAGAATTATATAATCCCTTAACAGGTAGGTTTGAAACTACCGGCAGCATGAATGAAGACCGATATGCCCATACAGCCACATTATTAAACAATGGGGAGGTCTTAATTGTCGGAGGATATAACGAGACTGGACCATTATCCAGTTTAGAAATATATAATCCGGTAACAAGGAGCTTCAGGAAAGCGGGCAATCTAAATATACCTCGTGTATTGCACAAAGCGAGCTTGTTAGAAAATGGGAATATATTAGTTACCGGAGGATACAACAAAATGGACCAGGAAATTCATTGGATTTCTATTGCTGAAATTATTAATTACAATAATGTTTTACAAGAAATGCGTTGAGAAAACTATGGGAATTACTGGGACACTACTTATAATGTCAAACTTTACAAAATAATTAATCTAAATCACATCAGCTCAATATTAGGATAAACGATGTGTAGGAAGAATCAATAATGAAAGCACAACTTAGCAAACCTACAAAAACATTACACCCCTTCCAATTAACATTATTGCAAATATTATTTTTTGCAATAATTGGGGTACCGTTTGCTTATATCTTTGATAAAGAAGGTTATTTCTTTTGGTTGATAAGAAACGTTCCCGAAGCAATGGCATTACAATCGTATTATTGGGTAGTTTATGGATTTATATTAATAATTATACTTTACTATCTGTCGGGGTTGAATAAAAAGATATTAAGATATCAATCTTTAAATCTAACATTCATTCCATATAAAAAGTATAAAAATATATGGTTATTATCTTTTTCTTTGGCATGCTTATGTTTCATGGTTGTATTTGCTCAGAGCGGTTTTTCCCATCCCGGCTTATCTGCTATAGGACTTACTCACAATGAATACGCTGTTCAGCGAATATCCAGTGGTCAGTTGTTTAATAGAAGCATTCTTAATATCGGATTAGGTTTATTTGCTTCTTTTTCAATGGTTATTGCTTTATTTATACTAAAAAAACCGATTATTTCATTTATCACTATTATACTAACTTTATTGCTGGCTTTATTCAGTCTTCAAAAATCAATTATAGCAGACACCATATTGTTAATAACTTTTGTTTATTTGTTTATCAAACCCTTACCTTGGAAGAAACTATTTATCATTGGAGTACTATGTTTATTACCTATAGGAACTCTATGGCTTATTTCAGGTGGAGTATCAACAATGAGCATGTTAAGCAATTCTTTTAGTGATCGTATTCTATATGGACAAATTGGTGATTTACCATATTATTTTGATTTATTTGAGCATGACAGACTCTCTTCATTATCAATGTTGCCTCCTTACATTCAGTCTCTTTATGGAGAACCAGTACCTTCTGCCTCCCAATTGGTCATGGAATATACAAATCCTGTAGCAGTAGCCAATGGAACCGCAGGTGTTGCATCTACTGTATTTATAGGAGAAGCTTATGCTGTAGGGGGGATACTAGGGATAATATTATCGCCATTTATCATATTCCTTAATTATTTTATAATTATCAATATTTTTATAAGATTGCCCAAAACGATTTATAGTGTTTTTGTTTTTGGATATTTATTTAACAAGATGACCCAGGCAATGCTAAATTCGTTTGGATATTTTGTTTTTTCGTCAATTCAAATAATCATGTTTTTAGTACTTTATTTTGGAGTGATTTATATTTTGGCTGTTAAGAAAAAACGTTCTGAAACTTTAGCAAGGAGTTGTTATTTTGAAGATAATGACAATAGTCGGTGCCCGCCCCCAATTTATTAAAGCTGCGGTAGTTTCAAGAGCTATTAATAAATATAATAATCAAAGCTCTAATGCCGAGATTATTGAAATAATTGTACATACTGGGCAGCATTATGATGATAATATGTCAAATGTATTTTTTAAAGAAATGCAGATACCAATTCCCCAGTATCATTTGGGGATTGGGGGAGGTACTCATGGCGCTATGACTGGGAGGATGCTGGAGTCTTTGGAGGGATTAATGCTGGATGAGAAACCAGATGTTATATTGGTCTACGGTGATACGAACTCCACTCTGGCAGGTGCATTGGCAGCGGTCAAATTACATATTCCGGTTGCCCATGTAGAGGCAGGATTAAGGTCTTTTAATATGCGGATGCCAGAGGAAATGAACCGGATTCTAACCGATCGGGTGTCAAGCTGGCTCTTTTGTCCTACGGATACGGCGATTAATAACTTAAAGAGAGAAGGAGCAGGAGAGTGGCCGGGAGTTCAGGTACATAATGTGGGTGATGTGATGTATGATGCAGCCCTTTTCTATCGTAAACAAGCTCGAGTAGGGCAGACTGTAGCTGGACTGTTGGAACGGTATCAGGAAGGGTTTTACCTGGCCACGGTGCATCGGCAGGAGAATACCGATAGTTCAGAGCGGCTAAGAAATATTATGACTGCGCTTCAGGAAATTGCCGAACATGTACCAGTTGTTCTTCCCCTGCATCCCCGTACTCGTAAACATCTTATGGAGATAGGATTAGATATGGAGAACGTAAACTGTATAGAACCAGTGGGTTATTTTGACATGATTTGTCTCTTGAATAATTGCCGAGCAGTATTTACTGATAGTGGAGGGGTGCAGAAGGAGGCATATTTCTTTCATAAGCCCTGCATCACTTTGCGAGAGGAAACCGAGTGGGTGGAACTGGTGGAGCATGGATATAATTGCTTGGTTGGAGCTGAACGGGATCGAATAATTGCTGCAGAGAAAGAGTTTATATCGATTGAACGTAAGTTTAATGTTTTATTATATGGTAACGGAAATGCTGGGAACATTATTGTGGAATTGATTAACGAGGGTTAACGTTATGAATATTTGGCTAATTACAGTAGGTGAACCGCTACCAACTGACGATGATAATTCAAGACTGTATCGCACCGGGATTTTAGCAAAAATGCTAAACCGGAAGGGGCATAAGGTTACTTGGTGGACTTCCAATGTTAATCATGTGACCAAAAGACAGAGGTATCTTGATGACAAGACTATACATTTACATGATAATTATCAAATTAAACTAATTCATTCCGTTAACTACAGAAAAAATGTATCTTTATCAAGAATTTTTAATCATTATTTTACAGCTCGAAAATTTTCTAAGATGGTTTTAGATGAACTTGAACCAGATATAATTTTATGCTCGTTACCGACACTTTCCTTGAGTATGAAAGCAGTTAAATATGGCAAAAAGAGGGGCATACCTGTTGTACTTGATATACGTGATTTATGGCCAGACATTTTTTTAAACATTTTCCCTGGATGGGCAGAAATGGGAATGAAATTTATACTAAGTCCAGCGTTTAAAATGGCTTATACTGCATGCAAGGATGCAACAGCAATTATGGGTATTACCTCTGCCTTTGTTGAATGGGGACAGATGCTTGGTGACAGACAACACACAGATATTGACAGGGACTTCCCATTGGCATATAGCGAAAAGATACCTAGTCAAGATTTAATATGTAAAGCTAGAGAATTCTGGGAAGAAAAAGGGATAAATAATAAAAATGGCGAATTTATCGCTTGCTTTTTTGGTACTATGGGTCGACAGTTTGATTTGGAACCAGTAATAAAAGTAGCTAAGACTTTTCAGTCGGTTAATAAGAATATCAAACTTGTTTTATGTGGAAGTGGAGATAATTTAAAGTATTATAAAGACCTTGCAAGCGATTGCTCCAATATAATTTTTCCGGGTTGGGTTCAAGCTCATCATATCTGGACACTTATGAAATTATCGTCTGTTGGACTAGCCCCATATTATAGTTCAAATGATTTTATGAAATCATACCCGAATAAATCTATAGAGTACTTATCAGCGGGATTACCGATTGTATCGAGCCTAAAAGGCCTGTTACAAGAGTTATTAGAAAGTAATAGCTGTGGGATTACTTATGAAAACGGAAATGCAGAACAACTCGCTGAAATATTGACAAGGCTTTACGAAGAACCTGAAACATTGAAAAAAATGTCTGAGAATGCACTTTCTTTATACCGGGAAAGATTTGTAGCCGAAAAGGTTTATAGTGATATGATAGATCATTTGGAACTCATATGTTCTGAATACAACAAAGGTGGTGAGTAATTTGCCAGATTATATATCAGTAACAGAAATTGCTGGGGATGAAGTAAGTCAAGAGCAGGTTCAACGTATCTGTAACCGATATTATTGGGCGGGTCAATATTGTAAGGGTATGGATATTTTGGAAGTAGCATGTGGTACAGGACAAGGACTTGGTTATTTGACTAAGCTTGCCAGAAGTTTAATAGCGGGAGACTATTCGGAAGATATATTAGAAATTGCCCGGCGGCATTATGAGAATCGCTTAGATTTAAGGCAGTTTGATGCCCAGGACATGCCTTTTGAAGATAATTCTTTTGATGTAGTTATTCTTTTTGAAGCCATTTATTACATACCGGATGCAGAGCAGTTTGTATCTGAATGTAGCCGTGTTTTGCGACCGGGAGGTAAGGTGCTGATAGCAACAGCTAATAAAGATTTGTATGATTTTAATCCCAGTCCTTATACACACAAGTATTATGGCACGATTGAACTAAATAAGCTTTTTACAGATAAAGGTTTTTCTGTAGAATTGTTTGGGAATACCCCTATTAATCAACTATCTGTACGTCAAAAGGTTTTACGACCAATAAAAAAGATTGCTACTTCCTTACATTTAATTCCCGGTTCTATGAAGGGAAAGAAATTTTTAAAAAGAATTATGTTTGGTGAACTGGTAAGAATGCCAGCCGAAATTGACGAGGGTATGGCTGAATATCAACCTCCTGCCATCATATCGCACCTTTATCCGGACAAAAAGCATAAAGTCATTTACTGTGTGGCAACGTTGATTAGATAAAATCATTTTGTTAAACCAAATGGAGTTGAATATTTTGGATATGAAACGTATCATAGACCTTATTATTTCATTTTTTGGCTTAATTGTTTTAAGCCCTTTATTATTAATACTCGTAATTGCTATAAAGCTGGAATCTCCCGGCCCGGTTTTTTACCGGGGGGTTCGGGTAGGCCGCAATGGCAAGCCTTTTAGAATATTTAAGTTCCGTAGTATGGTAGAAAATGCTGATAAACTTGGAGCCGATTCCACCAGTGCCAACGATATGCGGGTTACGCGGGTGGGGCATTTCATACGCAAATTTAAACTTGATGAATTTTCCCAAATTATAAATGTTTTATTAGGCGATATGAGTCTGGTTGGTCCCCGTCCCGAAGTACAGAAGTTTGTAGATATGTATACTGAGGAAGAAAAACAAATACTTACTGTTAGGCCGGGTATTACTGATTGGGCTTCAATAAAATTTCATAATGAGGGAGAAATAATAGAGGCCTCTGGGATTAGGGATGCTGATGAAGCTTATGCTCTCTTAATTCGTCCCGAAAAATTGAGACTTCAATTGGAATATGTTAAAAATAATAATATATGGATTGATTTGAAAATTATCTTTATTACCTTAATTAGAATATTCTCCACACGGGTTACCGGAAGATACGTGGTCACACCTACTTTGGAGATGGCTGCTGCTAAGGATTCTGTAGAAGATCATAGAGTTAAATCACTTGATAATAAAAAGGGAAATGGAGAGATATTATGAAGGTTCGTTTCGTAAATCCAGGGAAACTTTATCTGACTATTAAAGAAGAGCTAGATCAAGCTTATTTTGAAGTAATGAGTAAAGGAGACTTAATTGACCGGGAACAACTTAAATCTTTTGAAGAAAACCTAGCAAAATTTGTCGGTACTAAATATGCAGTTGGTCTCAACAGCGGTTATGATGCATTGCATATGTCTTTATTAGCCACCGGGATTGGTCCTGGGGATGAAGTAATAGTTCCAGCTCATACATTTGTGGCCAGCTGCTCTGCTATCGTAAATACAGGTGCTAAACCGGTTCTGGTGGATGTTACGAAAGACTTTAATATTGATGTTGATAAGATAGAAGAAGTCATTACTGAAAAGACCAAGGGTATTATGCCTGTTCACCTAAGTGGATACATGGCTGATATGTACAAAGTAATGGAATTAGCACAAAAATATAATTTAGTTGTAGTCGAAGATGCTTGTCAAAGCCTGGGTAGCAGTATCAATGGTAAAATGGCCGGGGCATGGGGAAATACTGGTTGCTGGAGTTTCTACCCATTTAAAATACTGGGAGGATACGGTGATGGTGGCGCCATTACCACCAATGATCCGAAAATTGCAGAGTTTGCTATCCGGATGAGATATAATGGGGAAGACCGGGAGACAGAAGAATATCACGGACATGGATTCACCTGTTTGTTGGACAATCTACAGGCAGCATTTTTAGATGTAAAGCTACGCTATTTGCCATCTTGGATTGAACGACGCAAATTAATAGCCGAGCGTTATAGACAAGCCCTTTCGGATATTCCAGATTTATTACTACCTCATTATAGCAAACCTGGGTTTGATCATGTTTATCAAAATTATACCCTCCGTTCAAAACAGGGAGATGAATTCTCCGGCTATTTAAAACAAAATGGTGTCGAGGTTTTAACCCAGTTCCGCAAACCTTATTACAAGCATGAAGCTCTCAGATTGGTTGATCGTGGTTTCCCGGAAACTGAAGCCTTGAGTCAGGAGGTTTGTTCCCTGCCGATGTGTGTTGAATTGGAAGACGAAGAAGTTGAATATATCATAAAAACGGTTAGAGCATTTTATGGGCTTCAGTAGCAGGGAGGATATTGGTGAAAGATTTATCTAGAATCACAGAAACCTTTTCAGAATCAGTTATTAGAGAAATGACGCGTATATGTGATAAAGTAGGGGGATACAATCTATCCCAGGGTTTTCCTGATTTTGAAAGTCCTAAAGCTATAAAAGATGCTGCCATCAAAGCTATTCAAGAGGAATGGAACCAATATCCGGTTACCTATGGAGAACCGGAGTTGCGAGAGGCAATAAGTAAGAAAGCTTTAAGTTATAACCAGATTGTATGTAACCCGGAGACGGACATAACGGTAACTTGTGGGGCTACCGAAGCAATGATTGCTAGCTTAAAGGCGATAATTAACCCGGGTGACGAAATCATAGTATTTGAGCCTTACTATGAAAACTATGGACCGGATGGCATTCTGTCAGGAGCTACTCCGCGTTATGTAACGTTATACTCCCCTGATTGGAATTATTCTTATGATGAACTGGCAGCTGCTTTTAATGATCATACTAAAGCAATAATTATAAATACCCCCAATAATCCAACCGGCAAAGTATTTTCTCGACAAGAAATGGAGGAAATAGCTGCCTTATGTATTAAATGGGATACATATGTTATTACGGATGAGATCTATGAGCATATTCTCTATGATGGTGCTAAGCATATTTCTATTGCCAGCCTGCCAGGAATGGAGAAACGAACCATTACTATTAATTCCATATCAAAGACTTACTCGGTAACCGGATGGCGGGTAGGCTGGGCCATTGCAGAAAAGAAGCTGACTGAAAGAATACGAAAAGTTCACGACTTTCTTACTGTGGGGGCACCCACTCCATTTCAACAGGCAGCTGTAGTAGCGCTTGCTTTTCCAGAACAATATTATTTGGATTTGCAGGGTAATTATTTTGAAGCCCGAAAGTTTCTTTTTGATCTCTTGCAGGCAACCGGTTTTAAACCCCATTTACCCAAAGGTGCTTATTATATTATTGCTGATACCAGTGGGTTGATGGAAAGATTAAATACCACCGATGATTTTGCGTTTAGCACGCGGCTTATCGAACTTACGGGTGTGGCAACAGTACCTGGATCGTCATTTTATTCCAATCCCGTTCTGGGTAGGCAACAAGTAAGATTTTGCTTCTGTAAGAAGTGGGAGACGCTTTATGCGGTAAAGGAAGCGCTCAATAAACTATAGAGGTGAGAATATTGGGTACATATAGTATACCTGATTCCGAGTTTTCCATTCATAGTATTGATGTAAACGAAATGATAATTCTTTTAAGAACTATGATGCGGATCAGGCAGTTCGAGGAAACTATAGCAGATCTGGTTACAGATCATAAAATAATTACCCCCTGTCACCTGTATACAGGTCAAGAAGCAGTATCTACCGGGGTGTGCTATGCTTTGAATAAAGATGATTATTTATTTGGCAATCATCGCTCTCATGGTCATTACATAGCCAAAGGTGGCGATTTAAAAGCAGCTATGGCTGAAATATTTGGCAAAGCTACTGGATGTGCAAGAGGACGGGGGGGGTCCATGCACCTCTGCTCACCCGAGGTTGGAATAATGGGTACCTCATCCATTGTTGCCGGTAGTATGGCAATAGCGGTGGGCACGGCACTAGCCGAGTCTATTCGTGGTACTGGAAGGATAACGGCGGTCTTTCATGGAGATGGTGTTCCTGAAGAGGGTATTTGGCACGAAGCAGCGAATTTAGCCGGACTAAAACACCTTCCTATTATATTTGTGTGTGAGAATAATTTGTACTGCACCCATATGTCAATTGATAAAAGAAGAGCTTATGATAATATTCCTGAAATGGCTTCAGCGCATGGTTTTAGTTCAAAGATTATTGATGGTAATAATGTTCTGGATGTTTTCTATGCTGCTAGAGATGCCGCTGATAAGTGTAGGAATGGGAAAGGCCCGATATTCTTGGAGTGTAGAACATATAGATGGAGAGGACATGTAGGGCCGAACTATGATGTTGACTTGGGACTGCGTAACCAAGACGAACTTAATGCATGGATCGCAAGGTGTCCAATTAAACATTATAGCAAGTTTTTAATTACTCAGGGTATATTATCTGAAACTAAGGTTAATTCTATGCTTTCCGCCATTACTGATGAAATTAACGAAGCAGTTAATTATGCTATAAATAGCCCCTACCCTAATCCAGAGGAACTTAAAAATTGTGTTTTTAAGGAAGGAAAAGGATGAGTATAAAGAGTTATGCAAAGGCAATAAATGAAGCTCACGAGCAGCTTTTACGGGAAGATAAGCGGGTTTTTGTTATTGGGCAGGGGGTGGAAAGTCCGTGGTGTGTTGGAACCACTACCCTGGGTTTGGTTGATAAATTTGGTACCGAAAGAGTCATTGATACTCCTATATCTGAAGCAGGAGTAACTGGAGCTGCTATTGGAGCAGCCATGGCAGGTATGCGGCCAATCGTATTTCATCCACGAATGGACTTTATGTACTTGGCTATGGATCAGATTATTAACCACTGTGCCCACTGGTACTATATGTTTGGAGGGCAGGTTAATGTACCGGTTACTATTCGAGGAATTATTAACCGGGGTAATGAACAGGCAACCCAGCACTCACAGAGTCCCTTTGCAATGTATGCTCATGTTCCAGGTATCAAAGTTGTATGCCCGTCAAGTCCTTATGATGCCAAGGGCTTATTGGTTGCAGCGGTTCGAGACGATAATCCGGTCTTGTATTGTGATGATCGGTGGTTGTATATGCTGGAAGAAGAAGTCCCAGATGGAGTTTTTGAAGTTCCGCTTGGTAAGGGAAGACTATGTTGTAAAGGGGATGATGTAACTGTTGTTGCCATTTCCTATCTGGTGAGGGAAGCAGAGAAGGCTGCTGAAGAATTAAAAAGATCAGGTATTAGTGTAGAAGTAATTGATCCACGCACTTTGAAGCCGTTGGATATAGATATTATTTTGAAGTCAGTTTATAAGACCGGCAGGTTGGTTGTGGCTGATCCAGACTGGCCGTGCTGTAGCTTTTCTGAGCATGTGGCGAATATGGTTTATAAGGAATTATTTTCAATTCTTAAGGCTCCGGTGCAATGTGTCAATTTTCCGGATACACCTATACCAGCTAGTACTCCTTTAGAGAAAGCGTTTTTTCCGGATTATAAAGATATTGTAAAAGCAATTATTGATATAGTGAAGTGACAATGTCATTGAAAGACTTAATTGCGGAATCCGTGTAGTCGGTAATTTTCCAGATAGAAATTCGGCTCTTATGCTGGTTTGCGCTAAGCTGCGATACATAGTCGGCAACTTGGGCACCAAAAGATATATGAGCATAACCCATTTGGCATAAGATACAAAGCCAAGAATCCAGTCAAGTTACCCGCTAGTTATCCGTTACCAAGCATCAAATCAATTTTACGAAAAATTATTGGTGGACCGATATCCGTAAACAGTCATTAATATTAAGTTGTGGCCTTCGGTCATGAAGATCTAAAAAATCATATGCGGGAGTATTGTCTATTGAAGATCAAGAAGCCAAAGGCTTTAATCATAGGTATTATTCTGCTGGTCTTGCTGGCAGTATCTTTTCGCTATGCCGGAGTGGGGATAGTAGCTGAGGATTCTCCGGAAAAGGCTGACCTTATCATCGTACTCATGGGCAGCGGCCCGGATCGGATGTTGGGGGCGGTGGATCTTTATAAGCAGGGTTATGCGCCGCGTATTATGATGGTGGAGAACTGGCAGCCGGGATATGAACTGCTGGAATCCCGTGGAGTTAAGCTGCCTCGGGATGCGGAACTGGCGGCTGCAGTAGGGGTTCAGCTGGGGGTGCCGGAGGAGGCCTTTGTTATCTTACCGGGCGATGCCCGCAGCACTCAGGATGAAGCTTCTACAGTGGCTGAATATTTACGGGAAAAGCCTGAGATGGATAAGATTTTGCTGGTAAGCTCAAAGTATCATTCCCTGCGTTCGGCTAAAATTTTCCGCTGGGCCTTGGGCGATTTAG
>ENA-UOOH01001685-UOOH01001685.1-fermentation-metagenome-genome-assembly--contig:-NODE-1685-length-20851-cov-4.597759_pt1 | contig 20851 bp, 19 predicted proteins | sample MGYA00245778_ERZ724025 | MGnify/ENA primary metagenome ERZ724025 (study PRJEB28704, sample SAMN03018313) | fermentation metagenome | biome: anthropogenic terrestrial biome; feature: soil; material... | reverse complement strand
AGATGTAGCAGCAAAAATTGACAATGAAATGCGAAGAATCATAGATAATGCTTATAATAAAACTGAAAAACTTTTAAGCGAAAATATAGAAAAGCTGCACAGTGTGGCGCATGCTCTTCTTGAAAAAGAAACAATATCAGGCAAAGAGTTTGAAATCCTCTTCGATGGAGGAAGTATATAAATGGGATAGTGGGTATGCTCTAACCCTATTTTTCAGAGTCATTTTTCTGAAAAATAGCGGTAGGTCAACCGCAATGAATTCCTAATTTATGCGACGCAAGGAGCAAATAAATTGGTGAATGAGACTGCGTACGGTTATGATTAGTGGCGAATTATAGTTTGTACAAAAAGAAACCAGATAATTAATCCAAATTATCTGGTTTTACTACTTTTCAAGGTTTGATTTTAGAGCAAACTGCAAAATCGCCATCGAAGCATGAAGCCAAAGCTACTCTCGTAATATATGTACTTTTAATATTTTCTCCGGTAATTATTACATATAAAATACTAGTTAAACATATTAATAAATTCAGATAAGACATTAGACATATAACGTTTTGTTTTAATAATAACTTTAAAATCTCTAATCATTAGTGGATGTGTGTACTTTAAATAGAACAAATTGTCATTATCCCCTATTTTCTCTATTAGTTTATCCGTTGTAAGTGTAGCTGCAAAACTATTTTTACACATATGATGTGCAGTAGTTAATTGATCCAAATACATCTTTATAGGTGGACTAATACCTTCTAGTGAAAAGATTTCTAAAATTCTATCATGCAAATTGTTACCTTCGCGTAACAAAACAAAAGGGATATCGGCTAGTTCTTTAAGTGAGGGAATAGACCCTAAATCGTTATAATCACTAGATAAAACCTCTTCCCTAGTAAAACAATATTCCTTAAGAGTAGGAGAGGTTGCAAAATCTTTTGGTAATGCAAAGAAAAGATGATCTGTAATCCCTTTATAAAGAGAAAAAATATCTAGATCAAATTTTTTAAGACTAAGTGTCAAGTCAATCTTATTGTTATATAGTAAGTCTGGCAATTTATCAGAACTACTTTCAATTAAAACTATTTGTACATTGGGATACTTACGAGTAAAGTTAAAAATCAGTTCCGGTAGTACAAAAGCAATAATATACTGAGTCCCTCCAAGAATAATTTGACCATAATTAATATCGGAGATACTATCTAAAGCTGCCTTGGTATTAGCTTCAAGCAAAAAAAGTTCTTCTATATGCGAACATATGATTTCACCTGCTATTGTTAAAGTAATAGGCTTTGTGTCTCGATCAAAAATAGGTTGATTGATTTCGTCCTCAAATTTTTTAATAGCCATACTCAGGGCAGGTTGACTGATATGTAAATGTTCGGCTGCTTTTGTAAAGGATCCCAATGCCCTAACAGTGTATATGTATATATATACGGACTCCACATAAACACCTCCTAATACAGTCTACTATAAATAAAATTTATACGCAAATAAAAAAAGCATATTTTACATAGGTTCTATAATATTGTACAATTATAGAAGTTGATGACTTAAAAATATTGTAGCAAAAAACTTATGAACTTAATAAGGAGGAAGCATTATGTCAAGATTAATGACAACTGAGGAACTGATACCTGTAATTGCTAAACTTTGTATGGATGCTTGTTATCATTTAAGTGATAACGTAAAGAAAGCATTAGCTGATGCCTACGAAAAGGAAGAGTCACCATATGGAAGAGACACATTAAAACTATTAATTGAAAACGCAGAAATGGCAAGTAAAGAAGAAATGCCTGTATGTCATGATACCGGAATGACTGTTGTAATGATGGAAATAGGTCAAGATATTACATGGGAAGGTATGCCATTAGAAGATGCAGTTAATGAAGGAGTAAGAAAGGGTTATGTCGAAGGGTACTTAAGAAAGTCTGTATATTTAGATCCATTAGATCGTGTGAATTCAAATGATAACACACCTTGTGTATTACATACTGATATTGTACCTGGAGATAAAGTTAAAATCTTTGTAATGCCTAAGGGTGGAGGAAGTGAAAACATGGGTGGCTATACAAACTTAGTTCCGGCTGATGGAGTAGAAGGTGTAAAGAAATTTATTCTTGATACTGTTTTTGCCGCAGGTGGAAAAGCATGTCCTCCAATTGTTGTGGGAGTTGGTATCGGTGGAACCATGGACAAAACCACTCTTATTGCTAAACAAGCGCTACTTAGACCAATAGGGGATCGCCATCCAAAAAAATTCTATGCTGATTTGGAAGAAGAATTATTAGAAGAAATCAATAAATCTGGAATTGGACCATTAGGCATGGGTGGAAGAATGACAGCCTTAGATGTGCACATTGAATATTATCCATGTCACATCACGGCTTTACCAGTAGCTGTAAACATACAGTGTCACTCTGTTCGTCAAGCATCTATTAAACTGTAAAATTAATGATAACTAATGTAAATAGCATATTTTTGGAGGGATGAACCAATGGAAAACAAAGTAATAAAATTAACAACACCACTAACAAGAGACCAAATTTTAGAATTAAATGCAGGTGATGTCGTTTATCTTACGGGGAATATCTATACTGCAAGGGATGCGGCTCATAGAAGGATTCAGGATAATATAGAGAATAATAGACCCCAGCCTCTAGATTTAGAAAATCAAATTATTTTTTATGTTGGTCCAACTCCTGCAAAACCGGGAAAAGTTATTGGTTCTGCTGCACCAACTACCAGCGTTAGAATGGATAAATATGTGGAGATGACATTAAAGCTAGGTGTGCTTGGTATGATTGGGAAAGGAGAAAGAGCTGACTACGTTACTGATCTTTACAAAAAATATGGGGGAGTTTATTTCTTAAGTATTGGTGGAGCCTCAGCTATGATTGGAAACCAAATTAAAGAAAATGAAATCGTTGCTTATGAGGATTTAGGTACAGAATCAATAAAAAGATTTTATGTTGAAGATATGAGATTAATTGTAGGAATAGATTCCAAAGGTAAGTCATTCTTTGAAGAGCAAGTAGAAAAATATAAAATAGTAGATTAAAAACCATAAATAAAAAATTATAATATTGTAATTGGAAAGGAGATATTATGCTAGATGATATGTTGAAGAGTGCTAAAGTTGATAAAGAGCTTAAAGAATCAAATCAAGATCCAGATAACAAATCAAAAAAGAAGAAGATGGACTTGTTTTGGAAAATAATGATAGGTTTTGTTTTAGGTATTATAGCTGGCTTAATAATGAAAGAAAAAGCATCAATGTTTGCTTTTTTAGGAACTATATTGACTAATATGCTTACTATGGTTGTTGCTCCTTTAGTGTTCTGTGTAATTGTAGTTGCCATAGCCAATATAGGAGATACTAAAAAGATTGGTAGAATTGGTCTTAAAACAGTTGTCATATTCCTCTTAACTACTTTGTTTGCAATATTTGTAGGACTTGTCTTGGCAAATGCTTTCAATATAGGTTCAGGAGTAATAATTGAACTACCGGATACAGTGACTGAAGCAACTACAGAGACGACTGTAATAGATACAATTGTAAATATTGTACCAAAAAATATTTTTGCAGCTTTATCAAATAATGATTTGTTAAAGATTATCTTTTTTGCATTATTGTTAGGATTTGCACTTTTAAATATGGGGGAAAAAGGACAGAAAATACTTACTGCATTTAAACTCGGTCAGGAAGCCATGACGACATTGGTTTCAATTATACTTAAATTCACACCAATTGGTGTGTTTGGAATAATGGCTAATGTGGTTGGTAATATTGGAATTGAGATTCTAATACCATATGCGAAAGCAATTGTTGCCCTTTACTTGGCATGTATCTTTTATCTGATTGTTGTTCAAGCAGGAATTGTCGCCGGGGTCTTTGGAAAGGTTTCCCCAATAAGATTTTTAAAAGAAATGAGAGAACCAATGGCATTTGTTTTTGCTACTTGCTCAAGTGTTGCAAATATTCCTGTTAATTTAAGGGCAGCAAAGAGATTAGGTGTTGATGATGATACTGCAAACTTTGTTGTACCTCTTGGAGCAGTTGTTAATATGAATGGAACAGCCATTTATCAAGCTATTGCAGTTATCTTTACAGCGCAGATATATGGTATTGACCTTACTATTGCAGATCAAGCCATGGTTTTGTTAACAGCAACTTTAGCAGCTATTGGTACAGCAGGTATACCTGGTTCTGGATTAGTTATGTTAACAATTGTTCTTGGTGCAGCAGGATTACCTATGGAAGGTGTTGCATTATTAGCAGGAATTGACCGTATCCTAAATATGGGAAGGGTTGTACCAAATATTGTTGGTGACACAGCAACAGCAGTTGTGGTTGCTAGAACGGAGGGAACGCTAATAGAAACACATAATAAGGCATAGTAACATAAAGAGGACTATTATAATGAAAGGGATTAATTCATTAAGCTCTTTGTCAATTGTTGGGGTTAGAAAATCTTAACATTGAATAAAGGTACAAAAATGATTATTAGTATGGGCGTTTGAGCGTATATTAGCTTAACCGCCCTTATGTTTTCAAAGGCATTTTGAATCATGTCAAGTACACCCGCATGCGGGTGTACTTGACATGATTCAGGGCTTGTGCCATCTGTCTAACTCATCACATGCAATTCAAGATCAGGGCTGTCAACAAATTCATAAAATTTTTCTTTCAACATATAGGCATCATTTAATTTTGATGATGTTTTCAGCATTACTTCAACTACCTGCAGCTGCTCTTCGTTAAGTTTTTTCATTCTTTTTAACAGTAAAAAACTGCTTCTTTTGAAATATTTCCTTCTAACACTGGCGAACTTCTTCTGCTCGCTTTTTCTTACTTTTTCAAATGACCAAATTACCTGACGTATAAAATGATATTTATCGATTATTATGGTGAAATTTTTGAAAATGTTTCAGCTACTTCCTTATATGGTTTCCACATGTCCATAACAAAATATTTAACATTTTTTCTATCTTTGAAGTCTTTGAAGTAGTCAATTAATATGTGTTGCTCCCTACCTTCGAGAATATCAAGTACTTTTTTGTTTTTAGGATCTGTTATTATGCATTGGTATTTTCTTTTTCCGGCATTGCCTTTAAATTCATCTATGGATAATACACTGGGCAGGTGCTTAAAAGAGTAATTAACATAATTAAACACTCTGGTAATGGTATATACTGAAACATTACATTCATCGGCGATGCATGGCATTGAATGTGTGCTTCTCATCTTTTCAATAATTAGGCTAACAAGCCGGGATGTCATTCTGTGATATCTTGGCACAAAAGATATCGTTTCATAAACTTTTTATTACAATGACTGCAAACATACCTTCTTTTTTTAAATTTAAAATATGTATGTTTTCCAAACATTGGAGTTTCTTTGATAATTTGCGTTCTGTAGTCATGTATTTTTCTTGTTTTATTGCCGCAGCAAGGGCATATAGCAAAAAACCTATATTAGGAATTACAGGTGTTAGAAAAGGAAGTTGGGTTTTTGATTTTGCATCGAAGATTTTCGGGTGTATCTTTATCAAAGAGTTGAAGAATTTAAAATGATTTAATAGATAAATGTGTGTCGAAAAACGTTACAAAATGAAACCGTTACAAAATGAAACGTTATATTATGAAACATAAAATAAGATTTTTCATATATAGCTCTGTATTACTTATTTACGAATGTTTATTTTATAAATGATAAGAATAAAATATACTTGGAAAGAAACATATCATGAGTTTCTTTGAATTTTCAAAACATTCAGATGAGTCAGCTATAATTATATAACTATAAATAAATTTATGCAAATATTTAATGTTAAAAGCATAAACTGTATCCATTATATGCTTTTTTGCTTATTTACATATTATATTATCATTTGCATTTATATTTTTTGTTATAAGGATATCAAAAGAGAATTATGCAATTTTGAAAATTATAAAATAGTTGGCATAAAGAATGCAATGTAATATGCAAAGTTCAAAGTTGTTTTATAATTTTTTATTGAAAGAAGGTGATTATTAAGAAGATTAAAAAATTAGAAAACAGCAAAAGTAAGTTATTATGGAATTTTAAAAAGGAGTGAATTATATGGACTTTGAAAACTTATTATTGGAAGAAATAAATCACATTTTGATTATTAAATTGAACAGAGAGGAAGTTAGAAATGCTTTAGATGAAAAAACGTGGTTTGAATTGGGAAATGCTGTAGACTATATTAAAAAAAATGATGATATTCATGCTGTTATAATAACTGGCGGAGAAAAAGTATTTGCTGCAGGGGCAGATATTAAATGGCTTAATAAAAGACCTGCACAAGAAGTTTTAGGTTATGGCGGTCAAGATATATTATGGAATTTAGAAAGGTTGGATAAGCCAGTTATAGCAGCCGTGGGAGGATATGCACTTGGCGGTGGTTGTGAACTTGCTATGGCATGCGACATAAGAATTGCTAGCGAGAAAGCTAAATTTGGACAACCTGAAGTTGGTTTGGGTCTTATACCTGGTGCAGGTGGTACGCAAAGACTTAGCAGACTTGTTGGACTAGGTAAAGCTAAAGAACTGATTTTTACCGGTAATATTATATCAGCAGAAGAAGCAAAATCAATAGGATTAGTTAATCAAACAGTACAAGTTGGTGAGACTTTAAATAGTGCAATAGAAATGGCTGAAAAAATAATGAAAAAAGGTCCGGTTGCAATAAGGCTAGCAAAATTATCAGTTAATGCGAGCTTAAGTACAGATTCATATACAGGTATGTCAATTGAAAAACTGGCTCAGACAGTATTGTTTTCTACAGAAGATAGAATAGAAGGCACAAGTGCTTTTTTAGAAAAAAGAAGCGCAGAATTTAAAGGTAGATAGTTGAAAGGAGCGTATTTAATAATGTATGAATATACCAGTTTAATAGTTTCAGTTGAAGAAAATGTTGCATTGGTAAAACTTAATAATCCAGATAGTCTGAATGCATTAAATGATGGAATTAAAGCGGACTTGTTTGATTTTTTTCAATTAGCAAAAAATGATAATAATATCAAGTCTATAGTTTTAACTGGAGAAGGAAGAGCATTTTGTGCAGGCGGAGATATTAATAGTCTTAAAGAAGTAACAACTCCAGATAAAGGGAGAAGTAGAATCAAAAAATTGCATGAGCTAATATTGCTGATAAGAAATATTGAGAAACCGGTGATAGCAGCAGTAAACGGATATGCTGTAGGTGCCGGATTTAACTTGGCATTAGCTTGCGATATTATCATTGGAGCAGAGAACTGTAAGTTTTCACAGATATTTGCTAATATTGGATTAATCCCTGATGCAGGTGGATTATATTTTCTGCCAAGGCTAGTAGGACCGCTAAAGGCAAAGGAATTATCCTTTAGTGCGCGGATGGTTAAAGCAGAAGAAGCAGAAAAAATAGGGTTAGTTAATAAAATTGTGCCACTTGAAAACTTGCTTGAAGAAAGTATGGATTTTGCGAAGTCACTTGCTAATGGTCCATCTGTAGCAATCGGATATATAAAAACATTAGTTAACCGTTCAATGGATTGGGACCTATATACACTATTTGACAATGAGGCATATGCTCAGGGAATATGCTTGACAACTGAAGATTTTAAAGAAGGAACAAATGCATTTAAAGAAAAAAGAAAACCTGAGTTTAAAGGGAAATAATGTGAGGTGAGATTATATGAGAGATGTAGTTTTGGTAGGTTCAGTGAGAACAGCTATAGGAAAGTTCGGGGGTTATCTAAGAAATATAAAAGCTGAAGATTTAGCAGCAATAACAATTAGAGAAGTAATTAATAGATGCAAAATAAGTCCGGAAGAAATTGACACAGTAATAATGGGGCAGACTAGGCAATCAACACGTGCTAACAATCTTGCCCGAGTGGCAATTCTAAAAACAGATATACCCTATACTGCTAAAGCATATACAATTAACATGCTATGTGGGTCTGGAATGAGAGCAATAATAAGTGGTGCAATGGAAATTATACTTAATCAATCTGAAGTGGTTTTGGCGGGTGGAACAGAAAATATGAGTGAGTCACCATATTATATAAGAAATGCAAGGTTCGGAGATAAAACCCCTGACTTCATTGATTCTAATATAGAAGGTGGACTAGGAGCTGTTCCTATGGATATATATGGTGATAAATTAAGTATGGGAATTACTGCTGAAAATGTAGCTAAAAGATATCATATAACTAGAGAAGAACAAGATTTGTTTGCATATAATAGTCAAATGAAATATGCAAAAGCATTAGAAAAAGATGTTTTTTCGGAAGAGATAGTTCCTGTCGAAATAAAAACAAAAAAAGAAACTATTTTATTTGATAAAGATGAATTTCCTAGAATTGATACGACTTTGGAAAAACTTGCAAAATTAAAACCGGTATTTGATGCCGGGGGAACAGTAACTGCTGGAAATTCTTGCGGTAGAAATGATGGAGCAGCTTCAGTAGTTCTGATGAGCGGTGCTAAAGCTGAAGAGTATGGTATAAAACCAATCGCTAGATTGGTGGCATGGGGAGAAGCAGGTGTTGAAGCTGAATACATGGGAATTGGTCCAGTAAATGCAACAAGAAATGCTTTAAAACAAACCAGCTTATCAATAGATGACATAGATGTAATTGAGCTTAATGAAGCATTTGCATCACAATCAATTGCATGCATAAATGAATTAGGATTAGATATAAACAAAGTAAACCCGAATGGAGGAGCAATAGCTTTGGGTCATCCATTGGGATGTACAGGAGCACGCCTCGTAACTACTCTTGTTCACGAAATGGATAGAAAGAAAGCAAGATATGGACTTGCTACTCAATGTATTGGTGGAGGTCAGGGAATAGCAACAATTTGGGAGTTGTTATAAAGTGGTAATTTGATGCACATGTGTTTAGTAGATAATTAAACAAAGTAATTTATAAGGAGAGAGTAGAATATGGGGTTAGATACTAACAAAGGGAAGAGAGCGGGTATTGATTTAGATAATGTTAACCAGGAACTTCTGGATGAGGACTTAGTAACTACGTTTAGTACAAGTGATATTGAGAAAGTTGTTAAACATAGAAATACGATGCCTAAAAGCAAGTTGATAGTTACAGCTTTCATTGCATTTATTACTATAGGTTTTTCAGTATTTCAAATTTATACAGCCGGTTTTGGTACTTTACCTTCTTGGCAACATAGAGCAGTGCATGTTACACTGGCATTGTTAATTGTATATTGTTTATATCCTTCTAATAAAGAAAAGGGATTTAGGGCTATAGAGGTGATTCCTGTTCTTATTATGATAGGGTTACTAGCATATGTTATTTTTTCGTACCCGGGACCTGAATTAAGACAAGGTGCTCCAAATAATATGGACATGTTTATTGCTACTGTTTTAATTGTGTTTTTGCTTGTAGGAACAAATAGAACTACAGGAAAGGCAATGCCTATAATAGCCTTGCTTTTTTTGATATATATATTTGTTGGAAGATATTTTCCAGGAATATTAAGCCATCAGGGATTTAGATACACAAAAATGGTAGACCAAATGTTTAATGGAACTGTAGGAATATTTGGCACACCAGCTTATGTAAGTTCTACAGTCCTTACACTATATGTAATATGGGGCATTTTCTTAATTAGAGGTGGAGCTGGCAAGTTTTTTACAGATTTGGCAATAGCTTTAACTGGCAGGATGACTGGAGGGCCTGCTATGTCGGCTGTTGTTTCAAGTGCGATGGTAGGCAGTATAACAGGTAATGGAGCAGCGAATGTTGCTATAACGGGATCCTTTACAATTCCACTAATGAAAAAAATAGGATATAGACCAGAATTTGCTGGTGCTGTTGAAGCAGTTGCTTCGCAAGGCGGGAATATTATGCCTCCTATTATGGGTGCAGCTGCTTTTATTATGGCAGAATACTTAGGCATTCCATATATTAGGGTTGCTGCTGGTGCTGCTATACCTGCTATATTTTATTTTTTAATAGCTGGTATTCTTATCTACTTACAGGCAAGAAAGCGCAACTTAAAAGGATTGAGCAAAGAAGAAGTACCTAAAGTTAGTAAAGTATTAAAGGAAGGATTTTATAATTTTATTCCGATAGTATTTATTGTTTGGGTATTAGTGTTGGGATATAGCCCCATGAAAGCAGGTTTTTGGGCAATTTTTATAACAATAGGATTAAGTTATATTAAAAAAGAAACAAGGTTAAGTTTTTTGGATATACTTGAATGTCTTGAAAAAGGAGCAAAAACCTCAGTGCCAGTTGTAATGGCATGTGCAACAGCAGGAATTGTAGTGGGGTCGATATCTTTAACAGGATTAGGAATAAGATTTTCACGATTTGCAATAGAACTTGCAGCAGGCAGGCAGATTATATTACTTATAATGATTATGATATCTTCCATAATTCTTGGAATGGGAATGCCAGTTTCGTCTGCTTATATAATTTTGGCAATATTGGGGGTTCCTCCTTTAGTTGGTATGGGAGTAGAACCATTAGCAGCACATATGTTTGTATTTTATTTTGGGGTAATCTCTGGATTAACACCCCCTGTTGCGATAACAGCATATACAGCGGCGGGGATAGCAGGCAGCGATCCGATGAAAACAGGAATATTATCTGTATTGATTGGAGCGGGTGGATTTTTGCTTCCCTACATGTTTGTTTATAATCCCGAGCTATTATTAATATCAGATAGCGTAATAAATATAATTCTTGTATGCACGCAGACGATAATTGCTTGTGGAGCATTTGCAGTTTTTGCACAAGGCTATTTATGTACAAAATTAAATTATATAGAGAGGGGAGGTTTTCTATTATCATCATTAATGCTGGTAGATGGTAATCTATATACTTCAAGTGCAGCATTATTTGTATTGACAATTGTAATACTTGTGAATTATAAGAGATTTAGAAAAGACGGTCAAGTATTTGTTGATGTTAAATTATAATTACAAAAAAATATTAGGAGAGTAAAATTATGAAAAAAAGAAATTTATTTATCTATCTGTTAGTGTTAATTATGGTTATCAGCATAATTAGTGGTTGTACAAATTCACAATCTACTACAAATGGAGAAAAGACTGCTAATGATGAACTTCCTTATATCACAATTGTAACTGCACCTTTAGGTTCTGGCTGGTATCCAATATCTGTGTTGTATGGTGAGTTCTGGATGAATCAAGTTGAAGGGTTGAACGTTTCTGTGTTGGAAGGTGGCTCGGTTGCAAATATAAAAGCTGTCAGTGACGGTATTGATGCAAATGTTGGATGGTGTTATACAACTGATTTGGATGATGCAAAAGCAGGCACAGGTGTTTTTGAAAAGAAATATGAAAATTGTGCACCAATAGGTGCAACATATCCTGTATGGCTTAACATAATTACGCTAGAAAACAGTAACATAAATTCAATTGAAGATTTATTGACAGCAAAAGCTAATTATGGCGGAGTAGGTTCAGGTAGTGAACTAGCAGCACAGAGGCTTTTAGAAGTGGGATATGGATTCAATTATGACGATATTAAGAAAAACGGTGGAACAGTAGAATATGGTAACTACGTTGATGCCGCAACACAATTAGGAGATCGTAATATAGAGGTAATGTTAGCAGGAGGATCACCGGAAGTTCCACCGGCACGTGAGCAAGAAGTACAAAATCAACTCAGGTTAGTACCAGCTTCAAAAGAAGCTTTAGAAAAAGTAGCGAGCAGTGGATATAATTATATAATAGACAGACCCATACCTGCAAATACGTATGCAGGGCAAGTTGAACCTGTTCCTGCAATAGCATATCAAAGCTTAGTTGTAGTAAATAAATCCTTGCCCGATGATCTTGTTTATGTAATGACAAAGGAAATGTGGGAGAATATTGAGAGAGTAAGAACAGAGCAACCTGCAAGAGGTAACTTAATGGATATATCTACAGCATTAGAGGGTGTTGATTTAGAGGACTTGCATCCTGGAGCTGAGAGGTATTATAAGGAAGTTGGTTTGATTAAATAAAATTTGCAACTTAATTCTATTCCGATAATCATAATTACTATAAATGAAGAATTAGATTGTTTTATGTGTTATAGTTAACATATTTCTGTAGCATTTTTACTTAAAAAGATTATTGTTATATAAGTTACGTTTCAAGAATCAATAATCATGAGATTAAAACAGAAATAAAATTTATACGCACTTACAAAAATTTGCTATAGAGTATGTTAACTAACCTTTTTAAATTAAATAATTTTGCATATATTCATTAAGAAAAAAGAATTATTGTAGAACCACTAATAATTTAATGAAGATTAATATTGCAGGTAGTTTGTTGACTTATCATTAATATCAAAAATTAATTGATTTAAAATGAATTGAGGGAGAATTATGACTAAACCATTAGAAGGAATAAAAATTATTGAATGTACTCATGTAATAACAGGCCCTTTTTGTGGGATGCTCTTAGGGGATCTGGGAGCAGATATTATTAAAATTGAGCAGCCTGGAGTTGGAGAATATGCAAGAAACGGCGGATATAAGACAGAGAACAATACAAGTCTTTGGTTTCCGAATTATAATAGAAATAAGAGGGATTTGACATTAAACCTTAAAACTGAAAAAGGCAAAAACTTATTTAAAGATCTTGTAGAAGAAAGTGATATCCTAATTGAAAACTTTAGACCTGGCTTATTAAATGAATTAAGTTTGGGGTATGAAGTTCTAAAAGAAATAAACCCCCAGTTAATAATGATTTCAATATCAGGGTATGGTCAGACAGGACCAAAATCAAGTAAAACAGCATTTGATATGACTGTCTTGGCTGATAGTGGATTGATGTCATTAACCGGCGAAGAAGGCGGAATACCAATGAAAATGGGTACTGCTATATCAGATTTTTTAGCAGGTGTATATGGTGCTTTGGGAGCTTTAGTTTCGATTATTAATAGAAATAAAACAGGTATGGGACAATATGTAGATGTATCTATGTTAGATTGCCTCCTATCTATTTATGAAACAAGTATTTCTGAGTATACCGTGTTGGGAATGAAACCTGTGAGACCAGGAAATAGAAGGGCTTCATCCGCACCAAGTAATATATTTCTTGCAAAAGATGGATATGTTTATATTGCAGCTTTTTTCCAAAATTATTTTGAAAAGCTATTTAAAATATTGGACTGTGAACATTATATAGATGATGAAAGATTTAAGACAGGAAATTTGAGGAAGGAAAACGAGAAAATACTTGAGGAGGTAATTGAAAGTTGGGTAAAAGATAAAACAGTGGAGGAAGTTAATGAAATATTAGAAAAGCAGAATATACCTTGTGCCCCTGTAAGAGAAGTTGAGCAAGTAGTTGATGAATATAAAGATTCCATAATGAGTTTTGATTATCCAGGTATTGGTGAATTTAAAGTGGCAAAATTTCCTCTTAAGTTTTCAACTATAAATACTGACTTAACAAAGAGACCACCTATTTTAGGAGAGCATAATAAAGAAATTATATGTGATTTTTTAGGATATTCTGAAGAAGTATATGAAGAACTGATAAAACATGGTGTGATATAGAAAATAGACGGTATGATGATAGATTATATACGCAATAATTTTTTTATAATAAGGAAAGGATTGATAAAAATTGAGAAAAGTAGTAATAGTGTCTGCGGTTAGAACGCCTATTGGGTCAATAGGTGGTACAATAAAAGATATACAACCTGAAGAATTAACTAAAGTAGTAATTGAGGGTGCAATAGATAGAATAAATTTAGATAAAGAACTTATAGATGAAGTAATTGTTGGTCAGACAAAACAATCAACTGATGCACCAAATATTGCTCGACTAGCAGCATTAATGGCAAGAATACCCGAAGAAGTACCGGCTTATACTGTTCATAGACAGTGTGCATCAGGTATGCAGGCAATGTTAAATGGAATGCAGCAAATTCAGTGCGGTTATTCAGATATTGTTTTGGCAGGTGGAGTTGAAAGTATGAGTACTGCTCCGTTTTATGTAAGGGGTGCACGTTTTGGTGTCGGTAATGGAAATACGGTTTTTGTAGACCCAAATATTGAATCACAGCCCAAATCTCAACCTAATGATGTATATGGAACTTTTAATATGATTCAAACGGCAGATACTGTTGCTAAGAAATTTAATGTATCGAGAGAAGAACAGGATGAATTTGCTCTTGCGAGTCAAATTAAGGCTATTGAAGCAATTGATTCAGGAAGATTTAAGGATGAAATAGTTCCTGTAGTAATACCCCAAAGAAAAAGAGAGCCGATAGTATTTGATACTGATGAATATCCTAAACGTAATACAAATTCTGAAAAATTAGCTAAATTAAGGTCAATTTTCCTTGATGGAACAGTTACAGCAGGAAATGCATCAGGAAGAAATGATGGTGCATCAGCAGTTATAATAATGTCAGAACAAAAAGCGAATGAACTAGGGATAAAACCATTAGTTGAAGTAATTTCAGCATCTGCTGTTGGCGTCGATCCAAGAATAATGGGAATAGGGCCAATACCAGCAACGAGAAAACTTCTTAAATTAACAGGTATGACAATACAAGATTTCGGTTTAGTTGAGTTAAATGAGGCATTTGCAGCACAATCAGTAGCATGTGCAAAAGAATTAAATATAAATCCAGATGTTTTAAATGTCAATGGAGGTGCTATAGCTTTAGGACATCCATTAGGATGCTCTGGAATAAGAATTTCCACCACTCTTATTCATGAGATGAAAAAAAGAAATGTGGAATACGGATTAGCTACCATTTGTGTAGCCGGAGGATTAGGGATGGCTATGGCATTCAAAAATTTATAATTTAGAAATATAATCAAACGGAGGAATAAGTGCTAATATGAATATAAAAAAAATTTTTGTAATAGGAACTGGTACAATGGGTGTAGGGATTTGTCAAGTAGCATTAACAAAAGGATATGATGTGACTGTTGCTACTTCAAAACCAATAGAGATTGCGACTGAAAAGATAGATAAAGCATTATCTAAAGCTGTTGCTAAACAAAAGCTATCAGAAGATGGAAAGTTAGAATCATTGAAAAGATTTTCTGCTACAAATAATTTGGAAGATGCTAAAGATGCTGATTTAGTAATTGAAGCTGTATCTGAGAATATGGAATTGAAAGAAAGTTATTTTAAAAGGCTGGATGAAATTTGTAAAAGTGAAACAATATTAGCAAGCAATACATCTTCTTTATCTGTAACCAATATTGCATCTAAGACAAAAAGGATGGATAAAGTAATTGGAATACATTTCTTTAATCCGGTACCTGCAATGAAGCTGGTTGAAATTGTTAAGAATATGTTTTGCAGTCAGGAAACTATAGATATAGCTACTGAATTTGTTAAATCACTCGATAAAGAAGTAATTTTTTCAAATGATACACCTGGTTTTATAGTAAACTATCTTCAATATCCTTTTAGATTGCATGCTATAAGAATGGTCGAAATAGGAATTGCAACTCCGGAGGAAATAGATAAGGCTGCAAAACTTGGTTTAGGACATCCTATGGGGCCTTTGGAATTACAAGATTTGGTGGGGCTTGATGTCACATATAATGCAGTTTCCGCAATATATGAAGAAACCAAAGACCCGATGATGGCACCTCCAGTATTAATGAAAAGAATGGTAGAAGCGGGATTACTGGGCAGGAAGACCGGAAGAGGTTTTTACCAATACAATAAATAAAAATCAATGCAATATGGTATTTCCTAATAAACATTTGAAAACTTAATTATTGATATGTGTTGTTTTTATTCTTAATATTTAATGATAATTGATATTTAACAATTGAGAAAGGGTGTATATTTTATGAAATTCGAAGATATTGAAAAAATCTGCGTTGTAGGTGCAGGTACAATGGGACGACAGATAGCTTTAGCTAATGCTGTCGGAGGTTATAAAGTAAGTTTGAATGATTCGGACGAAAAGGCTATAGACAATGCCAAGAAATGGACATATGAATATTTGGATGGACGCATAGCCAAAGGAAGAATGTCACAAGACCAAGTTAACAAAATTAAAGAAAACTTAATGTTTACTAGTAGTTTGGAAGAAGCTACAAACGGTGCAAGCTTAGTAATTGAAGCAATTATTGAATTGTTGGAAGCTAAGAGGGAGCTTTTTAGTAAATTGGATAAAGTTTGCAATTCTGAAACAATATTAGCTACAAACAGTTCAAGCTTTGTAAGTTCATTATTAGCTGATTGTACAGAAAGATCATCAAAGGTTATTAATATGCACTTTTTCAATCCTGCGATGGTTATGGAGTTGGTAGAGGTTGTAAAGGGGCCTCACACTTCAGACGAAACAGCTAATTTGGTTATCGCTGTAGCAAAAAAAATCAACAAGAGCCCAATATTATTGAAAAAAGAAATTGATGGATTTGTTGTTAATAGATTTATTAGGGTTATTGTGGCAGAAGCTTCATATTTATTAGAAAATGATGTAGCCTCTTTTGAAGATATAGATATTGGCGTTGAAAAAGGTTTGCGTCATCCTATGGGGCCATTTAAACTTATGGATCAAATAGGTATAGATGTAATGTATAGTACCAGAGCAGAGAGATACAAAAAAACGGGTAAAGAAGAAGACAAACCTGAAAAGATACTGGAAGAAAAATTCAAAAAAAATGAATTGGGTAGAAAGACTGGCAAGGGATTCTATACCTATTCTCCAAAAGCATAATTACAACAACTTACGGATTAAACTAAAAAGCCTGAAACCCTTATTATACTTAGGATCAGGCTTTTATTGTAAATTTAAAGTTAGTTTTAAGTCAGTTAATAACAAGCCCTAATAATTATGGATTAAAAATTTATTTATAGCAAATCAAGAAATTACATGTTATAATCGTCGAGTGATTTAAATAAATGTTCAATAAAGATAAAATAATAAAATAAACTTTTAAGCCAAACATGCAAATGAATGGAGGAAAATAATATATGGATATAAAGATTGGGGTAGTAGCTACTTATAAAAACTTTACTAAGCTAGCTGAAAATGTATCTAAGAAAATGGATGCTGAAACAATAATTGACTTTGGGACTTTAAATGATGGTATAGTATTAGGGGAAAAACTAATCTCTGAATATAGTGTAGATGCATTAATTTCGCGTGGAAAAACGGGGAGACTTATAGAGAAAAACATAGATAAGCCTGTTATAGTAGTTGAGATAACAAATTTTGATTTAATAAAAGCTTTCAATAAAGCTAAAAATATGGGAAAGAAAATCCTATTTATAGATGCATATAGAGACAAATATTACTATCAGATAGATGTGGTACAAGAAATTTTAAAAATTAAAGTAGATGTAAAAACATTTAAAGAGTTAGATGAAATACCTATTCTTCTGGAAGAAGGATATAGAAATGGTAATGATATTGTTGTAGCAACGGCAGAGTGTGTAATAGCAAAAGCAAGAAAGATAAACTTAAATGGTATAATGATTGAAACAACGGAAGAAGATTTTGAAGAAGCTATTATGAGAGTTAGAAGTATCGTTAATTTAAATAGGAAAGAAGCCAAAAATGCAAAGTTGTTTAATACCATGCTTGGTAATGTTGATGAAGGTATAATTATCATTGATAGTTTTGATAATGTCAAAATGTTTAATAAATATGCATTAGATATGTTTAATATTAAATCAGATAATGTTATAGATAAGAATATATATAGTATAATACAGCTCAGCCAAAATTTAATTGATATAGTAAATAATAGAATAGAGACTATAGGAGAAGTTATTCACATAAATAATTATGAAGTAGTCATTAATACAATACCTATGTTTATTGGCGAAAATTATTTAGGTTTATATATCAAATTACAAAAAATAGTGAAGATGAAAGAAATAGAAAGTAAGGTAAGGAAAAATCTACATAAAGACAAAGGTTTTTATGCAAAAGCGACATTTGACGATATTATTGGTAAAAGTGAATCAATAAGCATGCTAAAAGAAGAAGCTAAAATATTTAGTAAGTTTGATGTTGCGGTTTTAATTATTGGAGAAAGTGGAACAGGTAAAGAATTATTTGCACAAAGTATACATAATGAAAGTCGAAGAAAAAAAGAACCGTTTGTTGCAATAAATTGTGCTGCACTTTCTGAAAGTTTACTCGAAAGTGAATTATTTGGATATGATGAGGGGGCGTTTACAGGAGCAAAAAAAGGTGGGAAAATGGGAGTATTTGAATTGGCTCATTTAGGAACACTTTTCCTAGATGAAATAGGTGACATCTCATTAGCACTTCAAGCTAAGTTACTAAGATCTATTCAAGAAAAAGAAGTAATGCGAATTGGAGGTAACAGTATTATTCCTATAGATGTAAGGATAATTTGTGCAACAAATAGAAATTTAAAAGAAAAGTTGACAAAAGGAGAATTTAGAGAGGACTTATATCACAGAATTAATGCAGTAGAGATTATAATTCCGCCATTAAGAACAAGAAAGGAGGATATACCATTAATAGTTAATCATTTAATTAAAATTAAAAATAATAAATATAATTTAAATAGTGATATAGTTATAGAGGATTGGATTTATAATGAAATTTTAAAATATAATTGGCCGGGGAATGTTAGAGAGTTAGAGCACTTTGTTGATAAATACATGATATTGTCAGTCTCTTCACGCGATGAAAACACTTCTATAGATATGAAATTATTCTATAAATTATTACTTAATGATATTATATATGGAAATAATAATATAGAATATAACAATATTAATATTAAAGAACAATTAAGTGATAATGAAATTACAATTACATTAGGACCAATGGATTATATTAAAAACCAAATTATAGATGAATGCTTAGAAAGGTATGAAGGAAATAAGACTAAAGTTTCGGAAATTTTAGGTATAAGCAGAACAAATTTGTGGAGGAACTTAAGAGAGCGAATAGAATGAAAATGCGTTGCAAAACATTACTGATAAAATAAACACTTCAAAAAGCAACATAACATTATATTATGTGATAAACATAGGATTTATTTTTAAAAGATTCATATAAATCTTATAAAGTGTTTATTTTATAAATGATAAGAATAGAATATACTTACGTGGCATTAAAAATTTGCAATGAAATACTAAAAATCATTGACAATACTTATAATAAAAACTAAAAAGCAGCTTAGCGAAAACATGGAAAAGCCGTATAATTTGGCTCAGGTTCTTTTTGAAAAAGAAACAAACTCCGGCAAGTAGTTTGAAATCTTCTTCGAAGGAAGCATAAGTTAGGATTGTTGAATTTATGATTGGAACTACAAATCAGATGGAGAAAAATATGAATAATAAGAAAGTACATTATGCATGGTGGATTATGGTATCGTGTATGGCTATGATGTTTGGATGTACAGGCATATTAGTAGGAGCACAAGGAATTTTTTTTAGATCTGTTGTAGAAGGTTTAAGAATAAAGGCATCAGAATTCAGCTTTTATTTGACTATTGGTCATTTTGCAAGAGCTTTTTCAATGCCATTTGCGGGCAAACTTTTAAATACGTATGATAACCGCCCGTTAATTTCACTGGCAATTATCTTCCAAGCAGGTGCATTTATTTGTATGGGGTTATATGAAACAATATTTGGATTTTATATATCGGCAGTTATAATGGGTATTGCAGCATCTATAACCCAAACAATGTCTGTTCCTGTGCTTATTAATAATTGGTTTGAAAAAAAAGCAGGAACCGTAATGGGAATTACTATGTCATTTTCCGGTATTGGTGCTGCAATTATGCAATACGTTGGTGCTGTAGTTATTAATCAATATGGATGGAAAACCGCTTATTTTATACTTGGATTAATTGCAATTACAATGACCCTTCCGTTTGCATTATTTGTTATTAGGACTAAACCATCAGAGAAAAATCTTTTACCCTATGGTGCAGAAAATAGCTTAAATACAACTAAAAATATATTTAAGTCTTTAAATCCCGATGAGCAAAAAAATGAAGAAAATATTCATGATAATTCATTATTTTATATTATGGTGATATTTGCTGTTGCAGTAGGATATATTAGCTCATTTCAAGCCCATATTTCAAATTTTGCATCAAGTATTGGAGTTGATATTGTAAAGACTGGTTTAGTGGCATCTGTTGCGAGTGTTACATTAATAGCAGGAAAGTTTAGTATGGGTTTTATAAATGATAGGTTAGGCTTAAGGATGACAACATTAATATATTCTTTGTTTGGAGTTGTTGCAGCTATTATCAAAATAATATTCACAGCTTCTGTTTTAAAAAATCCATATACCATAAGTATATCCATTGCATTTTGTTCAGGTATATTATTTGCTGTACCAACTACATTAACCCCTATAATTACAAGAGCGCTTTTTGGTTCTAAGATTTATAGTTTAGTTTATTCTAAAATAGTTATGTTTTACTCTTTATCAATGGCCTTTGGCAGTACAATTAATGGAATAATATATGATATCTTTGAAAGTTATTTCCCTATTTTAATAATAATAGGAATAATGTCAGTAATAACAATATTTTTAGTATATATTGCTACTAACAAAACAAATATAAGACGAGATATTTATAACCGTTGTGAGCAATAAAATCAGATCCATTTGAATACTTAAACATACATATTTAAAAATGTAACTATTGATATTAATATTGATTCTTGCTAATCAAATAGTGCAAGTACTAAATATTATGAGTCAGCAGGCATGTCCTGAAACTGGTTGTTGAAATTGCTCTATACCTTAACTGTCCTATTTTGCAAGAATAAATTAAATAAAATCATTTGCCCTAAAGTGTTGCAAAAATAATGAATTCATATTAAAATATGATAAGATTATGCATTTAGATTAAAGG
>ENA-UOOH01001682-UOOH01001682.1-fermentation-metagenome-genome-assembly--contig:-NODE-1682-length-20860-cov-72.420668_pt1 | contig 20860 bp, 20 predicted proteins | sample MGYA00245778_ERZ724025 | MGnify/ENA primary metagenome ERZ724025 (study PRJEB28704, sample SAMN03018313) | fermentation metagenome | biome: anthropogenic terrestrial biome; feature: soil... | reverse complement strand
GGAGGTTTTGATGCTTCAGGACCATTTATACGATTATGTCAAAAAACACGGTTTTTCAGGTTACACCGAGCTGCGAGCGCAGCAAAATCGCAATCGCGCGGTTTCGATGCTTAACGGCAGCCTGGTTTCCAACTCCAGCGGGGTCAGCAGGGGTGTTTCTGCCAGGGTAGTCAAAGGCGGGGCATACGGCTTTGCTTCTGCCACTGGTTATGGAGCGGATGTTGAGACAATCGCCCAAATCGTACAGGCTGCCAGCCAAAACGCATCTTTCCTTGACCGGCATGTCCAACGCGGTCAGCCCGATTTTGCTCCTGTACAGCCTTTCAGCCGAACAGATGGTCTGGAACACGACCAGCCTGTAGAGCAAAGCTACCTGCTTGCCTTGGCGGACGAGCTGGACAGCTACATCGCCGAGCGGTTTCCCAAGCTGCTCAGCCGGCGCGTTTTCGCCCGTGTACTCGATATGGAAAAATTGCTCTATACCAGCGACGGGGTAGTTTCACACTCGTTTGTTCCCCGTTCCAACGTCTACATTTTCATGACCACGCAGGATCAAGAAGGCCAGCCTGTAGAGCTCTACAAGGTGTTGGGCGGTTATGGCAATTTCCTTGAGAATTTCAAGAACGCGGAAGATTACTTCGAAAAACTCGAAAAGCAATATGAACTGCTGATGCAAAAGGCAGAAGGCGTGTACGCCAAACCGGGGGTGCGGACGGTTATCCTTGACTCAGACCTGGCAGGCATCCTGGCTCACGAGGCCGTTGGTCACACAGTGGAAGCCGATTTTGTTCAGACTGGTTCGGTTGGCGGGCCGATGTTTGGCAAGCAGGTTGCCAGCGAAAAGGTCAGCCTCGTCGATATCGCCCATACCGCCTTTGGCGAGTTGGCACCAGTGCCGGTTTTCGTGGACGATGAAGGCACGCCAGCACAGGATCAGATGGTGATCGAAAATGGCATCCTCACTGGCTACATGCATAACAAAGAATCAGCACGAAAGTTTGGGCACAAGGCTAACGGAAACGCTCGCGCTTACGAATTCTCAGACGAACCGCTGATCCGTATGCGCAATACCTGCATCCTCCCGGGAACTGAAAAACTGGAAGATATGATCGCTTCGGTGGAAGATGGCTACCTGATGACCGATATGAATAATGGTCAGGCAGATTCGACCGGTGAGTTTATGTTCGGGGTGCCACTGGGTTTCGAGATCAAAAATGGCAAGCTCGGTAGGGCGATCAAAGACACTACCGTCTCCGGTGTGGCGTTTGAGGTTTTGAAAACAGCCGACATGGTCAGCGATAAGGTCACCTGGACCAATTCGGGCATGTGCGGCAAGAAGCAGATGATCCCGGTCGGGATGGGCGGACCAGCAATCAAGGTGAAGATCAATGTGGGAGGTCGGGCATGAGAAAAGCATTTGCAGTAAAAGACCAGGCGGTTTTGGATGCAGCCGAACTTGTGTTGGCTGAAATCAAGTCAATCGGTGCTGACGAGGGCGAAACCTGGGTCAGCCACAATATCCTGACCGAGCTTTATTACGAGCTGGGCAAAATCAGCATGGTACGCACTGTCTTTTCGGATAAAGTCAACGTTAAGCTGCTCAAAGACAAGCGTAAAGGCACGGTCAGCCTGAACAGCTTTGACCCTCTGGATATCAAACAGGCTGTTGCTGATGCCTGGCAGGCTGCCCAATCGGCAGCACCCGATGAAGCCGAGGGTATAGCTGAACTGCAGGAGAACCTGAGTTTCAGTTCCGGGGAGGAAAAACCCGACCTGGACCGGATGTATCAACAATTGACAGACCTGCTTGCTGATGCCAAACAGGATTTCCCAAAGATCAGTTTTGACTCGATCGGCGTTGAACACAACTACAGCGAGAAGGTCTATGCCAATACAAACGGCGTGCGCCTCTCTGACGCTCAGGGTGTTTACCAGCTGAGCAATATGTTCATGGCGAAAGATGGTGAAAAGAGCTCCTCATTCAATTATTTTGGTACCGTTTACTCAGACCCCTCGGAGCGCGTGATTGAAACTGAACGTGTAAGGCGTATTTTGGATGACACTCAGCAGCAGATCGTAACTGAGCAAATTGACGGAAGTTTTGTGGGTGATCTGGTGATCATGCCGGGCTGCCTGGAAAACATGCTTTGGTTTGTAGGCGATACATATCTGCAGGATGGAGCAATGATCTCCGGCACGAGCCCCTGGAAAAATAAACTAGGCGAAAAGGTTGCCAGCCCATTGGTCAGCTTCTCGCTGGTTGCTGAACACCCTGAGTTAGCGATGGAAAACTACCTGAGCGGTGATGGTTATGTGGCTGAGAACATGCCCCTTATTGAGGATGGTGTGCTCAAGAACTTCAGCCTGAGCCGTTATGGTGCTGCCAAAACCGGTTTGGAACGCTCTGCTAACAGCGGTGGCACATTCGTGTTTGATAAGGGCGCTACTCCATTGGAGGAATTGATTGCCGGTGTGGAGAAGGGCATCCTGCTCGGTCGCTTCTCTGGAGGAGCACCCAGCCCGGCGGGCGATCTGAGCGGTGTTGCCAAGAATAGTTTCCTGATCGAGAACGGCAAGGTCACCAAGCCTCTGAGTGAGGTGATGATTGCCGGCAACCTGGGCGATATGCTGCACGATACAGTGGCAGTCAGCCAGGAACGTGAAAATTCGGGTTATTGGCTCTTGCCTTGGGTAAGAGTGAAGAATGTGACCATATCAGGGAAGTAGAATTTCTTATCTGAGAGCAAATTAACCGCGGAATCTTGGGGGATTCCGCGGTTTTTTACTGTAATCTGTCATTCTGAACGAAGTGAAGAATCTTAGTCTGGCGACCGCGCTGACTTATCCCATCAAGATTTGATCCTTCGCAACAGACGTTCAGGATGACAAGCTTGACGACCAGACATGCGGGGTGGGTCTATAATTATTCAGGTGAACCCTAACCAGGGCAGACACACAATCTGACCCATTAACACTAAAGGAGTTGCCATGCTTGATCCCGAAGTACAAAAGAAATTGATCGCCGAAGGGCGGGATTTTTTGAAAAGTTACGTCACTACCCCTTATGATGATTTTGAATCTGATCAGCAACTCAAGCTTCCCCAACCGCCCCTGGTGAAAGTGCCCATGACCGACCGGGTATTTGCCTTGCCCAGGAATTTTGAAGACCTCGAGATGAAAGACGATTTTCTACGCCTGCTCACTGAGCGCAAGAGCTCCCGCGTCTATACCCAGCAGAACATGAGCCTGCTGCAGCTTTCTTTTTTGCTCTGGGCAACACAGGGGATCAAGGATATCCGCGGGAAGTCTTATGCCACGCTGCGCACGGTCCCATCGGGTGGTGCCAGGCATGCCTTTGAGACTTACCTCTTGGTGCAGCATGTCGAAGGTCTGCAGCCAGGAGCTTATCATTATCTGCCATTGAACCATGAGCTCGAATTTTTGCACCCGGTCGAGGACTTGCCGGCAGTGATCTCGGATACTCTGGTGGGACAGAGCTGGGCAAACAAAGCCAGCGTAGTTTTCTATTACAGCTTTGTTCCCTACCGCGCTGAATGGCGTTATGGCATCTGGGCGCATCGCGTGGTGCTGATAGATGCCGGGCATGTGGGGCAAAACCTCTACCTCGCCTGTGCTGCTTTAGGTTTGGGCACCTGTGCTGTCGCGGCTTTTGATATGGAACTCAGCGACCAGATTTTTGGTCTGGACGGGGAAGAGGAATATACCATCTACACTTTCCCGGTTGGGACCATTTCCGCTACAGATAAAAAAGAGGAAAAAGCCTTCTACCAGTTTGTGGAAGATGAAGGTTTGTAAGCACTATTGGCTTTACTAAAGCAACTTTCCTGAACCAGTCGGTTACAATTTTGTGTAGACGATTGCCTGAAGAGGTGGCGAATGAACAGACGCGATAAAGTAAACTATTATCTCGACCTGGCAGAGGTAGTGAGCCAGCGCGGTACCTGCCTGCGGAAGCAGTATGGTGCCGTGATCGTGAAAAACGATGAGGTCGTTTCAACCGGCTATGTTGGCGCACCAAGGGGTCGGGCAAACTGCATTGACCTGGGCTTTTGCATCCGGGAGCAGATGAATGTTCCGAGAGGAGAGCGTTATGAGCTATGTCGCAGTGTACATGCTGAAGCGAACGCTATCATCAGCGCTGCCCGCGAGCGAATGATTGGTTCCGCACTGTATTTATCTGGGATTGACTTGAAAGATAATAACAATTATGTCAAGGATGCCAACCCCTGTTCGATGTGTAAAAGGATGATCATTAACGCCGGTATCGAGATGGTGTATATTCGGGATAATAAGGACAATTACCGAGTCATCCGTGTGCAGGATTACGTTGATAATGACGAATCGCTGCATGGCCAGATGGGATATTAAGTAAAGTCGAGCCGGGAAGGCGTGGCAGTCGTCCCCAACGGACAGTTGGAACGGGACAAACCACGTTCCCTACCAATGGATTAAGAAAGGTTTTAAAGAATGAAAATTAGAAAAATTGCGCGGGTTGTGAGAGGAGTTCCTGCCGTGGATGGTGCGGGAGTGAAATTGACCCGTGTATTGGGCGGGAACACGGTCGAAGAATTTGACCCGTTCCTGATGCTGGATTCTTTTGATTCCACCAACCCGCCTGACTATGTTCGCGGATTTCCCATGCATCCTCACCGTGGGATTGAGACCATCACCTACCTGGTGGAGGGCGAGATTGCCCACGAAGATAGCCTGGGCAACGAGGGCATGATCATCCCAGGCGCCAGCCAATGGATGACTGCCGGCAGTGGTATTCTGCACCAGGAAATGCCACAGGCAACCGAGCGTCTGCTCGGGCTGCAATTGTGGCTCAACCTACCAGCGGCTGAAAAAATGACCGAGCCAAAGTATTTTGATATCCGTCCAGAAGATGTGGGTGTCGCTGAGAATGCATGCGCTACAGTACGTGTTATATCCGGTTCCTACGAGGGCGTAGAGGGTGCCAGGCCGCATCATATCCAGGCAACTTTGCTGGATGTGAACTTGAAGGAAGGGCAGTCCATTGAAATCCCGGTCAAAGAAGAGGAAACCGTCTTCATTTTCACGTTATTGGGCGATGCCATGGTGGACGATGAAATTTTTGCGGAAAAAACCGCGTTGTTATTAACGGACGGCAATAGTGTGGAAGTGAGTGCTCTACCCGGGAAGATACTGCGCTTTATTCTCGCCAGCGCACCTGCTCTGCACGAACCTGTAGCATGGGGTGGACCGATTGTAATGAACACTCAGGAAGAATTGCGGCAAGCTTTTAGCGAGTTGCGAGCAGGTACTTTTATCAAATAATTGGAAGATGCAGAGGAGAGATATGAAACAATTTGATGTCGTCGTGATCGGTGCCGGACCAGGCGGATATGTGGCTGCCATCAGGGCTTCGCAACTGGGTTTGAAAACCGCCATTATTGATAAAAAATGGCTGGGTGGGGTGTGCTTGAATGAAGGTTGTATCCCTTCAAAAGCCTTGCTGCACAACGCTGAGCTCGCCCAAACCTTACGCAATGATGCCAAAACCTACGGGATCAGCTTTGACAACCTTGAGTTGGATTATTCTGCTGCCTTCAAACGCAGCCGGCAAGTGAGCCAGCGCCTCACCAAAGGTGTCGCCTTTTTAATGAAGAAAAACAACATTGAAGTAATTGAGGGCGCTGCCAAACTGACTGGAGCAGGCAAAATTTGGGTCGAGCTGAACGCGGGCGGAGGAGAAGAGGTCGAAGGCAAAGACATTATCATTTCGACCGGCGCGCACGCGACCGTGGTGCCGGGGATGGAACCTGACGGGGAAAAATTGCTCGATTATTCGCACGCGATCATGCTCGAAAAGTTGCCTAAGTCGGCTGTGGTCATTGGCGGCGGCGCAATTGGCGTCGAGTTTGCCACCATCTGGAGCGGTTATGGCGTGGAGGTGACCATCGTTGAAATGCTCCCTCACATTCTGCCGAATGAAGACGAGGAAGCTGCGGCAGAATTGGCTAAAGCATTTAAGAAACGTGGCGTGAAGGTTTTGGCAGGAACAAAGGTTAAGTCTGTTACGAAAACCGACACTGGCACAACAGTGGTGGTGGAAGGTGAAAAGGGCGAAGAGCGTCTTGAAGCAGAGATCACCCTGGTGGCAATTGGTTTCAAACCTAATACCCAGGGGATTGGGCTGGAAGAAGCAGGCGTGGCGCTGGACAAACGCGGGTTTGTACAGATTGATGATCGCATGGCAACCAATGTACCCGGAATTTGGGCGGTTGGTGATGTAACCGGAAAACTTTTACTCGCCCATACTGCTTCAGCCCAGGGGCAAATCTGTGCCGAGAATATTGCCGGGCTGGAAGAACGCAAGCTGGATTACCGCATGATCCCCCGGGCGACCTTTTCGGACCCGCAGGTGGCGTCGTTCGGCTACACAGAAGCCCAGGCAAAAGAAGCCGGCTTAGAGGTTAAGGTCGGTCGCTTCAACTTCATCGCCAACGGAAAAGCGCTCGGTCTGGGCAAAGGCACGGGGTTCGCGAAAGTGATCACCGATGCCAAATACGGCGAAATTTTGGGCGCGACATTGGTCGGACCCGAAGTTTCGGAGCTGCTGCCTGAGCTGGTGCTGGCGCAGGCAAACGAACTGACAATTGAAGAAGTTGCCAACGCGGTGCATATCCACCCGACACTATCAGAGGCAATTATGGAAGCCGCGGAAAGTGCCCTGGGTCATTCGATTCATAGTTAGTTAATCTGGCATCCTGAGGTGAGGGTGGAATGAGGTGGTTGGAAAGGCTTTGTAACGGAAGCCTTTGACCCACCTCCGTGTGCGGATGAAAGCATGGTCCCGGATGCTCCAGGACGACAAACCAGGCTTCGATTATGCTATACTTTATCCATGAAAGTAGAGCCTCCTGCCGACCTCTTTTTGCATACAAATCGACCACTTACCCTTGCATTTTGCATGGCTCAACAAATGCAGGAAATCCAGTCTCTGCCTAAATTTCCAATTTTCTTGAGGGAGCAGTCCTGATGTCTCCTATCAGCCCTGGCGACCTAATCGCGGCTATTCTTGTTGGGGTGGTGGTCATTGTGATGGCGCTGGTTTGGCTGACAAACAGAAAACCAGGCGCTGAACTTTTAGAAAATGTGCCTGCTTATGACGGCGTGGAAGCGCTCATGCATCGCTCTTCAGAAGAAGGTAAAGCGCTTCTTCTTGGTAATGGGGAAGGTTTTTCTGGTCAGAACTCCACCATGGGTGACACTGTTGGTATCTTTATTGAACGAATCTTGCTGAGCCGCTCAGTATTTAATGACCGGCCCACGCGCACCTTCAGCGGTGAAGGCGCCCTGGCTTCGATTAGCCAATTAGTGGTCCATGGAGCATATGAAAATGCCATGGCGACAGAACTTTTTCGCTCTGACCACAGCGAATTGAGCGGCATAAACTCGATCGCCTGGATGGCAGGGTTACTGCCCGAACTTGCCCGTAAAGACAATGCTGGCTTGATCTTAACCGGAACCTTGCGGCCGGAACATATGCTTATCGGCGACCTGGCAGAACGCCAGGAGTTACCCCTGGTTGCCGCTACGAGTTCCCTTGGAGCGCAGGCAGCTTTCTTTGCTTCAGGGTCGATGGTTACCTTGGGTGAAGATTACTACCTGCCTTCGATCGGCAAGGTTAACCAACATGCTTATCAAAATCAAGCCAAGACGATGAACTGGCTTCGTATCATCTTGGCAATTGCTCTGATTGTGGCAGCATTGTTGAAGCTGATCGGAGTTTTGCCGTGAAACAGCGCACACCGTTGGTTGTAGCAGCAATTTCGGGATTCGTAATGCTGGCTGCCTTCTTTTTCCAGCCTTACACTGCTCCTTATCTCGGTTTGGTGCTCAATTGGGCAATCATCATTTCCAGTGTGGCTTTACTGATCGCGATTGCCAGCCTGTTGGTTACGCATATCCACTTCATCATCAAAGGGCGAAAAGGCTTCCTCTATAGCATCGTGCTGGTTATTGCTTTCTTCATTACTTTGGGGCTGGGTTGGTATCTAGGAGTGGATGACCCGGTATATTTGGCAGGGATCCGCACGGTCTTGATGCCGCTCGAAAACGCAGTGATGGCATTGATTGCCCTGGTGTTAATGAGCGCCGCAGTCAAGATTTTCCGGGTGCGGGGTTGGTCGATTTTGACCGTGACTTTCGGAATAAGCGCATTGGTTTTTCTCTTCCTGAACCTGGGTTTTCTGAACTTTGAAGGCAACCCTGGGATGAGCAAGTTGGTCGCAGTCATTCAGCGCCTGCCGGTTGTTGGCGCGCGCGGTTTGCTGATCGGTGTCGCCCTGGGTGCTCTGTTGATGGCGCTGCGGGTTTTATTTGGGCAGGAGGTCGAGCATGAGTGATGAAGACCTCAGGATCTGTCCCAATTGCGGGCAGGAAAACGCAGCCTTCACCCTGCGCTGCATTCGCTGTGGTCAGGAACTGGAAGGGCTTTTTGAGCTGGAAGGTTTTGACTCCGCAGCCACTCCTGCTGAAGAACAGCCGGATGAAGTAGTAACATCAGCTGAGATCCTTAACTCCCTGGAAAATAGCCCCTTGCTGGCAGATGCCGACCAGCCTGTAGATGAAGAACCAGAAGGTTTGGCGGAGGCTCATGAGCAGGATAATTCACATCTGTACGATCCGGATTGGCTGGAACGAATCCGACAGCGCGCCAAGGAAGAGGAAGATGCGACTGGCGAGTTGGCAAAGGGCACAATCGCGATGGACGATCAGCGCACACAGGAAGGGCGCAAACAAGTAGACGAAGCCTTTGACGAGATCATGCGCCGCATCCGCGAGCAGAATGAACGCGAAAAAGTGAGAAGATCACACCGGATCGAGTCGGACCTGGTTGACGAGAATGGTGATCCCGAGTGGCTGCGTAGAATACGCGAACTGCATCCAAAACAAGAAGATGATATCGAGGAAAGTAAACCTTCTTCGACAAAAGATGACCTCGATGATGAATGGACTGAACAAGAACTGCAGGAATTGCTGCGACGTGAGATAGGCTTACCTGAGGAAACGTCCGACAAGCCTGGAGACGAAATTACAACCGAGATAAACACCGCTGAACCGATTGATGGGGAACTCGAACCGGGTCAGGATCAGCCAATAGAGAACAGCCCTGATCAAGAGGATGAGACAACTCCTGAACCCGAATTTTTCCACAACATTCCTGAGGATGATCAACCTCCAATCATTGAGTCGGAAAAAGAGCAAACCTCGCAAGAGTTGGATGTTTCAAAAACTAAAGATGCGCAGACCCCCACTGATGATGACATGAATCCGGAAGAGGGCAGTGCGCCTGAAGAAACATCCGCCGAGGAAGAACCGGAAGAAACAGAAGAAGAAAAACCTGGTGCGGTCGATAAAGATGCGGATGGTCCTCAAGAAACTGCAGAAGAACCTGAAGATGAAGATGAGAAGCCAGAACTCGCAGAAGTCCCGGCTTCAACTGAAGCGGTTTTACCGGATCTGCTTATGCTAAAAGCCCAGCGTGAGCGGGCAAAGGTTTTTTCTGACATCATCAGTCAGGAGGGTCGCCGGACCATCGCAGTCCTGCATAAGACCACCTCGACCGGGAAGTTGGGCAGGCTGGTGCTTGGTTTGCTGTTGATTTTGGGTGTGCTCGGTGCGATTCTGATAGGATCGCCTGGGGCAATGGAGCTGCCATCAGTGATGCCTGCAGCAGCTTTCACGAAAAACCTGGAAGCTATCACACCCGAGGACTCAGTTTTGATCGTTCTGGATTACTTGGCAGCAACCCGCCATGATATCGAACCTTTAGCCGAAAAGGTTTTGGAGATCTTAAAAGAAAAAGGTAATCAACCAAGAATTGTGACCTCCAATCCGGAAAATCTCTGGTTGGCGGGCAACATTCTCGATGTCAGTCAACACCCTCTTGAATACGTTCCTGGGGGAATACTGGGCTATTTGGCTTCAGGGATCAGGGTGTCACCAAGTTGGGGTGAACTGCCGATGGACCAGGCTTTTACTGGCGATCCAGATCTCTTCGCCGGTGTTGATCAGGTCATTTTGGTGAGTGACTCGGCAGATTTTGTGCGCACCTGGCTGGAACAAGTCAGCCCATGGCGCACACGAATGAAAACCTCAGCTATCACCACCGCTTTCTCAGCGCCAATTTTGCTGGCTTACTATGATTCAGGACAACTTCAAGGGGTGGTGGCAGGCGTCGCAGATGGCGGAGCTTTCAGCATTAATCAACGTGCCTTCCAGGTAGGGATGCTCCTGATGACCGTGGTTTTACTGCTGGGTATGATCATGAAAGCCGATGAGGATGCACAAAAGCGGACAGAGGAGCCTGAGCAATGAGCACACTCGACCTGCTTCTTATGTTGACCGGTTTGGTTTTGAGCCTGATGGTCTTCGGCTACCTCTTCGGAGACACCCTTCTTTTCGGAATCTCCATGTACACCCTGGTGGGGATGACAGCGGGTTTCACCGTTTTGGTATTAGTGCAGAAGGTGATCATCCCAATGGTCGTCAATCCGCTTGGTACCTTTCCCCAAACTTCAGCCTGGCTGGCGTTGGTACCGTTGCTGCTCTCAATTTTGCTTATTGTCTTGCTCTTCAAGAAGTCATCCCGTGTGTCTGGTATCCCCCTGGGCTTTTTGGCCGGGATAATGGCAGCCGCCTTGATCATCGGTGTCAGCCGTGGAACACTGGTGCCGCAGTTGCTCAGTATTGTGGATGCTTTTGATACGGCAAAAACTACCTCGCATGGACTACCCAATTGGGCAGGAATTTTCGAAGCATTCATGATGCTGGTTGGAGTCCTGGCGGTTTTGTTCGTATTCCATCACCGAAAGACGAGCAGGAAACAGGATGCTTTTTCTGTTTCCTGGTTGGATGGATTAACCGGGTTTGGCCAGGTGTTTATTGGGATCACTTTTGGCGCGGTCTTTGTTGGGCTTTTCAGCACCGGGTTGGTGGCACTGATCGCTTATCTGCAATACCTGGTCGATTTCGTCAGGCTTTGGTGAGGACTGATGAGCACATCAAGTTACTTAAGCATCGACATTTCTTCCATGAACACCCGAGCGTGGCTGTTCAACGACCAGCCGGGCATTTATCGGTTGGCTGCCTATTCGGTCACCCCAACATTTTTAGATTCTGGGAGCGGGCTGACCGCTGCAATTAAACGGGTGATCAGTGAGGTGGAAAGAAAAACAGATACAGAGCTTCTATTTGCATCTGGTAAATTCAATATTGAAACAACGCACGACATCCCTGGTTTACGGGGCGTGGGTCTAACGACGAGCATAGGCAGACCTATTCGCGTAGTACTGGTCGGCATTTCCGAAAAATACTCCATGGAACCTCTGCGCCGCCTGGCGCGATTTTACAACACCGAGATTGTTCTTGAAATCAACCTCCAAAACGAGCCTAACATAGCAATTCAACTCGAAAAACTGACTAACACAGCCTTTGATCTGCTTATCCTGGCTGGTGGGGTGGATGGCGGACCAGAAATGGCACTCCGGGCGATGATCGGGAACCTGCGTTTACTGGTCCAGCTGCGCGGTGCCACCAACCGACCGCAGATTGTTTATATCGGCAATCAGGCACTTGCAGATTATACAAAGATGGAGATCGACGCTGGCGGCGATCTCCATATCGGCGGAAACATTCAGCCGGAAAGCGGCCGGGAAGATCTATCCTTTGCCAGCGTTGCCATACGCGAAGCAATCTTCCAGCTGCGTATGAAAGAATTCCCAGAATTGCAGGAATTGGTGAGCCAGCCAAAGGTAAGCTTCCTGCCGGCTGAATTTGCGCGGGCAAGAATGGGCCACTGGCTGGAGCAAACCCAGACGAATGGTAAAAGTGTGTTACAGGTGCACCTTGAACCTGATTTTGCCCATGTCATTGCCATCAAGGAAGGTGGAAGAATGGGGGTATGGCAGAATTGCGTCGTGGACGATGAGACTGTTGATGCTGTGCTTGCCCAGTCTGACCAGCCAGTCCAGCGGGAAATTGCGGCTGCCTACCTGGCAAACCGCACCTTGCATCCTGACTACATGCCGATGACCATTGAAGAAACGAGCCTGGAGCTCATCTGGATGTGTGTTCGTATCCGCAATCTGCTCAAAGAGATGGCATTACTCCATGACGATTTCAATTACGACGACAGGCTTGGCTTGATGGACTATTTTGAGCCAATTTTGTTAAGCGGCAGCAGTTTCAAGCGACTCCCCAGCGCAAGACATGCATTCATGGTGACTCAGGATGCTATTCTTCCTCATGGAATCACCACCCTGGTTGATGACAACTACCAGGTTCTCACTCCACTCGGTGTTATAGCAAATTTTGACCCCTTGTTAGTCACTCAAGTCATCGACAGCGATATTTTCAATGGCTTAGCAACAATTGTCAATGTGGACAGCCCAATTGCGGCAGGAGAAAAAGTACTGGGGCTTGAAATGGATGAAGGTTATGGTGGTGCCAGGGAGCACTACCAGGTGTATCAATCGGAATTGAAGCGCTTTGAAACGGTTCCTGGAAGCGACTTGCGTGTTTACCTGTCACCAGAGCCTGACAGTGATATCGGCATGGGGCTGCGTGGCCTAGGCGGCTGGCTAAATGCCGACGCAAGTGACCTTGATCTGGTTGTAGATGCACGCGGCAGGCCACTATTCCTGCCTGCAGACGAGCAAGCCCGAAGAGACCTTAGGCGCGATTGGTTATGGAACCTGGGGGCATGATGTCTACAAGAGCAGTTATTCAATCGGATGCCCTTATAAACTTCCCTGTGAAACTGGCAGTACCAGGCACGGTAAAAGTGCATTTGGGTCAAAGCGTGGAACCGGGAGACTTGATCTCCGAAGCGGTTTTGCCAGCGAAAATCCAGGTTTTCGACGTGCTTAACCAGTTCCGCATCCAACAACCCGACCTGGAAAGCAGTATTATGCGGTTGGCAGGAGAATCTGTGCAGCGTGGTGACATAATCGCCAGGAAACCAGGCTTGATCGCAAGGATATTCCGGGCGTCGGAAGATGGGAAAGTTGTTGCTGTCAGAGATGGGCGTGTTACCTTGGCAATGGGCGAAATAACCATACAAGCGCTGACCCCCATCGCCGGGGTGGTGGGCGAGTTAATACCTGGTTTAGGCGCAGAGATTGTTGCTCACGGTTTCAGCGTGCAAGGAAGCTGGGGAAATGACAGAGTATCAGTTGGCAAACTCGTCATGTTTGATGCGGATGCTGACCTGAATGGCTCCATTATTTTTCTGGACCATACCGTGACGTTGGAAGAAATCCAAAGCCTCAAGGAAAAGGGCGCTTCCGGTTTTGTGGTCACATCTTTGGATCCATCATCATTGAACGCACTGGACCAGTCCGACCTTCCGTTAATGAGTCTGTTAGGTTTCGGAGAGGCTGTTTTGGATGAATATAGCCGGGCAGCAATTGAGGATTTACACCACAAGCAAATCACCCTGATTGCACGTAAAGCAGACCCTTATCGTGATGTGAAGCCGGAACTGTTTCAACCTCGGGAGACTGAGGGTACAGGCGAATTATTTGCAGCACCAGAGCGGGGCTTGCTTGGTCGTACTGTGCGCTTGCTTGGGCAGCCATATTTTGGAAGTATTGGCAAAATCGTCGAATTACCTGGAAAGCCCGAGCGCCTGGGGAACGGATTGAAAAGCCAGGTCGCAGTTATTGAGCGCGAGGACGAAACGGTCATCCGTATTCCACTGCAAAACATTGAAATATTGAAGGATTGATTTACGGATTGATCACACTCAAAAATCGAGCTGCAACCCAACCTTCTTTACCATCCGGGGCGATCACTTTTTCCCAATCCATTCCCTGATCACTGACCTTTTCCCCTAGCAGGGTGACCTGCAAACCATTATTGATATAGGTAATGATATTTGCCTGGGTGGAGGGCGATTCGCGCACCACCACTCCGCTTTCTGAATTCACTTGAGCGAACTGGGCAGGTGGAGTAGAGACGACGAGGTCGAGCGATGGCTTGGGGGTAGTCGCCTGGAGTGACTTCAAGGATTGGGTGGTCTGAGATGGTACTGTAGTTGGCAGATGAACAATTTCCTTTTTTTCAGTTGGCGCTTCGGTGGGCACTGCTGCTTCCACAATCGCAGGCTGTAAGATTGGTTCAGAGACCGAAGGAGAATTGAACCGTGAATCGTAGATCAGCAGGGCAGAAGCAGCCAGCACAATTACGAAAAACGCCCAACCCAGGATACCTTTTGGAGAAAAACCTAACACCCAGATCGCGATCAGCAGGCTTAAGATACTCACTGCAAAGCGTCCGCTGCTGAGAATCAGCAGCTTGATTGCAGCGTCCAGGTTTCCCTGGGCGAAGTACAATCCAGCGATGGCGATCGGGATGAAGATAAGATAAGCCAGGACTGTCGAGGTGACAACTGAAGGTCCACCAGGACGGTAAAGGAAGAGATAGACACTCACGACCGAGAAAACTAAAAGCACGCCCCATTCCAACCAGCCATCTTTCAGAGCAAATAAACCTGATACTTGACCCAAATCGATTGTCGAAGGACTGACCAGGTTGATCAACCAGCCGGCACCAAAGTATATTGCAGCAGTCAGCAGCACAAAGAAAAGTGACTTGCCGAAGTAACCCACCGAAGGTTTGATCGCAGAAAGAACCAACCCAATCATGGGGTTCAAAACAGGGGAAGTCACAGCAGCAAGCAAGACCAGGAGCGGTAGATTTGCGATAAGACCAACAGCCAGGAGCGCAAGGCTGATCAGAAGCTGCCAGAAGAGTTTGAGATTGAGTTGGTTGCGTCTGATCAGATCATTGATAAAGTCCTGGACCTGGCGGGGATCTGCATCCTCGAGCACTTTTCGCACTTGTTTTGAATTGCTGCGGGGTGCCCTGTAAAAGCTGTCGGGTTTTGTATCAGAAGTCGGTATGCTCATATCTTTTTCCCTGATTATTTAGTCTGCCCTATAGTTGCAGGGTTCGTGCCTGATTGTTTTGCTGATCGGAGGTAGATGAAAGATGATTGGTCTTGAGCGAATCTATCTGATCGGTTTCATAAAACGATTGGCACGCTTCAAATTCCTTCCAACCTCGGCAGGGGGGACAGTAAAAGAAGCTGCCTACATTGTTTTCACGGCTTCAACGGGTTAAGATAAAATACAACCATGACAAAAACCAAAGCGACCCTTTTGACCCTCTTGATGATCATGGTTTTGTTGGTCTCTGCTTGCAATCAACAACCAACTGCAACTTTAGCTCCAGCGGAGACTCAACCAATCCAAACCACAGAAACCATGGCTGAAGTTATCGCTGACACTGCAACTGCAACCCCAGTCGCTACCCAGCAAGCGCAGACACCGATCAGCAGTGATATCGTCCTGTGGGCAGGAGCAGGTTCTGGTCACAACGAAACCCTGACCAAACACCTGGCGGCTCTGGCAGAGGTAAATGGTAAAACTTTTGAGAGCCGCGAAAATATCAGTCCAGACCTGATCACCCCATCGGTCAAAGTGTTGGTCGCTACGACTGATGCGGCGCAGATCGAAAGCCTGAATGAGCAACTTCCCGCTCTGAAGATCGTGGCAGTCGATGCAATCGGGCTCACCCCGGGGCTGGTGAATGTCCACGCGGTCACCAGTGAAGGCGGTACACCAGAACAGCGCGCATTTTTGGCAGGATACGCCCTGGCATTGACCACTGATGATTTCCGTGTGGGCGCCATCACCCTGGGCGCAGATGATCTGGGGAACCGTACGCGCGATTCCTTCATCACCGGTGTACGCTACTTTTGTGGTTTGTGCAGTGCCCGCTATATGCCCGTCAATTATTATCCATTCACAGCAGAGGTTACTGCTCCATCAAACCCAGCAGACTGGCAGGCAGCGGTGGATTCCCTGCTTGAGCTGGCGGTCACAGCCATGTTTGTACAGCCAGAGATCTCTTCACCCGATCTGATCACCTACCTGACTTCCAAAAATGTAACAATTATTGGTGTGGAAGGACAGGCGGGGTTGGAAACTGCCGGAAAAGTTGTGGGAGTTCTTGGCAGCGATCTTTACGCAAGCATCGAAACCGCAGTAAGCGGTCTGTTAGCCGGTGAAGACATTGGTAATAGTACTGGCAGCCTGGAACTAAAGCAGATCGATCCTGATTTTATGTCTGAGGGCAAGCACATCCTCTTTGAACGAATTCGAGAAGACTTGCTGAATGGGCTCATTAAGGACCGTCCGTAAGAAGAATATCAACTTGGAAAATGTTCCTCCTGGAAACCACAATTTCCCTTGACTAAGATGGTTTAACCTGATAAACTCTCGACTTGTAATTGAAGGACTGGGAAGATTCAGCCTTGCGCAAGCGTGCAAATTTTGATATACTTTTTAGTCTGTGAGTTACTTTTAACAACAAAATATTTCCCGGGCGCCGGCGTAGCTCAATGGTAGAGCAACCGCCTTGTAAGTGGTAGGTTATGGGTTCGATTCCCATCGTCGGCTCAGTTTTACTCATTAGCGATTGTGATCGACTTCGGTGGATTACAATCTCCAGCGGGTAAGCAAGCGCCCAAAGGGAAAAATAGGACGGTTACCCAAGTGGACAACGGGGGCTGACTGTAAATCAGCTGGCAGGCGCCTTCGGAGGTTCGAATCCTTCACCGTCCATTTCACCCTGCATTGACAGCGTGAAGGTACGGCTGCCCTCATAGCTCAGTTGGTAGAGCGCATTCTTGGTAAGAATGAGGTCATCGGTCCGATTCCGATTGAGGGCTTTTGCCGAAAAAGAGAAAATAGTCATTATATTAAGGAGAAAAAATGGCGAAACAAAAATTTGACCGCTCTAAGCCACATATGAACATCGGAACGATGGGTCATATTGACCATGGCAAGACCACTCTGACCGCTGCTATTACCAAAGTGCAGGCAATGCGTGGGTTTGGCCAGTTCCGCGCGTACGACTCAATTGACAACGCCCCGGAAGAAAAAGCGCGTGGTATTACTATCAACATTACTCATGTTGAATATGAAACCGCCAAGCGCCACTATGCACACGTTGACATGCCCGGTCACCGTGACTATATTAAGAACATGATCACTGGTGCTGCCCAGGTTGATGGTGCTATCCTTGTTGTGAGCGCCCCTGATGGCCCTATGCCCCAGACTGAAGAACACGTTCTACTGGCTCGCCAGGTGGATGTCCCTTCAATTTTGGTTTTCTTGAACAAAACTGACCAGATGGACGACCCCGAATTGCTTGAGCTGGTTGAGATGGAAGTTCGCGAACTTCTGACCAAAAACGGTTTCCCTGGCGACGATGTGCCGATCATCCGCGGCTCTGCCAAGGTTGCACTCGACAGTACTTCTACTGACGTCAATGCTCCGGAATACAAACCGATTATTGATCTGATGGATGCTGTTGACGATTTCTTTGTGGAACCCGTTCGCGATTACGAAAAAGATTTCCTTATGCCTATTGAAGACGTCTTCTCGATCAAAGGTCGCGGTACTGTTGTAACCGGTCGTATCGAACGTGGTACTTTGAAATTGAACGATAAAGTTGACATCGTTGGTCTGATGGACAAACCCCTCTCCACGGTTGCCACTGGTATCGAAATGTTCCATAAAATGCTTGACCAGGGTCAGGCTGGCGACAACGCTGGTATTCTACTGCGTGGTATCGATCGCGAACAGGTGGAACGCGGTATGGTTTTGGCGAAACCAAATTCCATTACCCCCCACAACGAGTTTGAAGCCTCTGTCTACATCCTCAAAAGGGAAGAAGGCGGACGCCACAGTGCATTCTTCACCGGTTATCGCCCTCAGTTCTACATTCACACCACCGATGTTACCGGTGACGTGACCCTGCCCGAAGGCGTTGAGATGGTTCTGCCTGGTGACAACGTTAATGGTTTGAGAGTCAAACTGATCCAGAAAGTCGCTATTGAAGACGGTTCCGAATTCGCTATCCGCGAAGGCGGTCTGACTGTTGGCGCTGGCAGGATCACCAAGATTATTGCATAGTCGAAAAGAATTTCAGGAAGGAATCATGGCTGCCTGAACAAGGCAGCCATGTTAGACTAAAATGGCATCGAAGAAAAAAGATATCAGGCCAGTCATTTATCTGGCTTGCACGGAATGTAAAGAACGCAACTACACCACGGTGAAAAATCGCCGCAATGACCCGGGTCGCATCGAATTGATGAAGTACTGCCCGCGCTGTCGTTGTCACAGGATGCATCGCGAGGTAAAATAGGCTTCCTGAAATGGAAGCGCGTAGGTCAGTAGCTCAATTGGCAGAGCACCGCTCTCCAAAAGCGGGGGTTGTGGGTTCAATTCCTACCTGACCTGTTGAAAAACTCAACGCCGTAAAGATTACGGCGTTGTAACGTCAACCAGGAGTAATGTATGGCACAAAAAGAAAATAAACCAAATCTTTTTCAGAAAATCAAGAATTGGTGGCGCCAGACCATTGGTGAATTGCGTAAAGTAACCTGGCCAACCAAGGAAGAGGCTTTAGCGTTGACCCGTATTGTTTTGATCGTTACGGTGATCATGTCTGCCATCCTTGGCGTCCTGGACTTCATATTCGCCCGCCTGGTTGGTTTATTGGTTGGATAGGATATAGAATCGAGACCAGATCATGACTGATCTAATTGATAACGACCTGCCAGAATCTGAAGAAAACGAAATCTTCGATAATAATCAAAACGACGTTTCTGCGATTCCAGGCGCAGCAGAAGAAAACAAACCAGACGATAATCGTCAGTGGTTTGTTATTCACTGCTACTCGGGTTACGAAAACAAAGTACGCAAGAACCTGGAACAGCGCATTGACACCATGGGCATGAAGGACAAGATCTTTGACGTGGTCATTCCCACGCAGGAAGAGATTGAAGTTCGTGATGGTAAGCGCCGTACCGTGGAACGCCATGTTTTCCCTGGTTATGTTCTTGTGAACATGATTTTGGAAGAAGATTCATGGTTTGTGGTTCGCAACACGCCCGGCGTGACTGGCTTTGTAGGTATGGGTGACGAACCAACACCCTTACGCCCCGAAGAAGTTGCCAGTATCTTGCGTAGGATGGAAAACGAAGCCCCAACCTTCAAGGTCACCTATAAACCTGGTGACCGCGTACGCATCGTGGATGGTCCTTTCAATGACTTCCGCGGTGTTGTTGATGAGATTTATATGGACCGCTCGAAGATTCGCGTAATGGTGAACTTTTTTGGGCGGGAAACTCCTGTAGAGTTGGATTTTCTACAGGTGGAGAAAGCGTAAACCGGAGCGATCCGGAAATTTGTGGGAGGGTTTGAACAACCCGTTAGCACCACCAAGGAGATTTATCTGTGGCAAAGAAAATTAAAGCAATCGTAAAGTTACAAATCCAGGCTGGCAAGGCAAATCCTGCCCCCCCGATTGGCCCGGCATTGGCGCCCCATGGTGTCAATATTATGGCTTTCTGCAAGGATTATAACGCGCGTACATCCAACAGGATGGGCGAGATCATCCCTGCTGAAATCACCATCTTTCAGGATGGCTCATTCAAATTTGATCTGAAGTCATCCCCCGCTGCTGTTCTCTTGAAGAAAGCTGCTGGTATTGAGAAAGCATCTGCCAACCCCAAAACTGAAAAAGTTGGACAGGTTACCCGCGCTCAACTGAAAGAGATCGCTGAGATCAAGTTCAAAGACATGAACGCCAATGATATTGAAGCAGCCATGCGCCAGCTTGAAGGCACTGCCCGCAACATGGGCATCAAAGTCGTCGAAAAATAAATAAGAACCAGGAAAGTGGGAGGGTTGAGACGCCCGTCGGAACCACAAAGGAGTATTAATGTCTAAAAAAGGTAAAAATTTCGTAAACGCCAGCAAAAAAGTTGATCCTGACAAGACTTACGGACCCCATGAAGCCCTTGAATTAGTCAAGGAAATGGCTTATGCCAAATTCGACGAAACCGTCGAAATCCATATCCGCACAGGTTTGGATCCCCGCCAGGCTGATCAGCAGATTCGTGATGTCTGTGTTTTGCCCAAGGGTTTGGGCAAGACTGTGCGCGTCCTGGTCTTTGCCCAGGGCGAAGCTGCCAATGCTGCTCGTGAAGCAGGTGCCGATTTCGTGGCTGAGACAGATGAAGATCTGGCCCGCATCCAGGGTGGTTATACCGATTTCGATGTCGCTGTCGGTACCATGGATATGATGGGCAAGGTTGGCCGTTTGGGTCGTATTTTGGGTCCCCGCAACTTGATGCCAAACCCCAAAGCTGGCACCGTCGTTCAACCTGGTGATATTGTCCATGCTATTGACTCTGCCAAGGCTGGTCGGGTTGAATTCCGCCTGGATAAAAGCGCCAACATCCACGTTCCATTGGGTAAGGTCTCATTTACAGCCGATGCTCTTTACGAGAATATGGCAGCTCTGACCACAGCTGTGCGCAAAGCCCGCCCCAGCGGAGCCAAGGGTAACTTTGTAAAGAAAATCACTCTGACCTCGACAATGGGTCCTGGCGTGAAGGTTGATATCAACTCCGCCATGAACATGGAGACTGAAGCGGTTTAAGTAGTCGTATATACGGTTTCCTTTTCAAGAAAGCGTTGATGCTTGCATCGACGCTTTCTTTGTATTTTGCATCATAAATACATTTATGCTACAATGGGTATAAATCTACACAAAAAACTAGGTCCTAATCTGTCATAGTCCATTGAAAATCCTCCGTTCGTAAGTAATTCTGACATGAGTGAATCGAATATGATAACAAAGAGTAGTTTACTTGCATCGTTTGCCATAGGTTTGATTTTGTTAGGTCTCTTTACTGCGTGTTTGGCAGAATACCCTTCACAATCAA
>ENA-UOOH01001681-UOOH01001681.1-fermentation-metagenome-genome-assembly--contig:-NODE-1681-length-20863-cov-19.616205_pt1 | contig 20863 bp, 16 predicted proteins | sample MGYA00245778_ERZ724025 | MGnify/ENA primary metagenome ERZ724025 (study PRJEB28704, sample SAMN03018313) | fermentation metagenome | biome: anthropogenic terrestrial biome; feature: soil... | reverse complement strand
TAAACATATTTAAAAAAAAAATCGACATTTTTCCATTATTTCATCGGCGCACCCTATCTCACTTGGTATTTCTTCTCGTCTTATTTTTTCAAGAGACGAAATAAATAATTCACAAAATTTTTCACATTCCTCTTTTCGTTGAGATAACCAAAAATTTAAAATTATACCTATGGAATGCCCTAATATTGCTTCTTGCTCCTTGTACCATTTTTTATATTTTAGGACTTCTTTCTCACGCCCTTCTATATCTGTCGGGTTATTATCGTCAGCATAATTTTGATGATTTTTAAAGCATACATCTTTCTTATAACCACGCTTTTTTTTCCAAAATTCATGCGCTTGAGGTAAACTATTTAGCAAATGATACATATCTTTCTCTGGAGCCCAATTTCCTGGCAATGCGAAAAGATTTTTAGGAGTTTTAGGGGGGATTAAGCATCTCAAATCGCCATCCATAATGTAGATATGTTCTTTAAAACAAGGGATATCAAGAGTTGATAAATATTTTAAATGTGGCCCAGACATGGCCTGTGATGGACAAGAAATAATATCTTTCAGGCTATTCCCAATTAAATTATTGAATATTTTTACAGATAACTTGTCTTCTAGAAGTACCACTGTTTTGGATTGAGGTTTTCCCAATTGCGGCATGTCAACTTTTAAATCTGCGCACAAATCCTCATAAGTGATTCCCTCATTGCAAATCACATTACGGTCTTCTCGCTCCAAATGGATCACTTTGATGTCCGGTCTAAGTTTTGACTTGTACGCCAATTGAAGCATATATAAAGAATGTGTTGTTGCAATTACTTGCAATGATAATTTACGAGAAGCCTCAACCAACACATTTAAAAGGTGTTCTTGGGCCTGCGGATGCAAAGTAGCGTCAACCTCATCAATAAGAAGCATCCCACCCTGGTAATTTTCTTTCAATTTTTCTTTTAAATGTTCAAATGATAAAATTGAAGTTAATATTTGACCTACGTTATCTTGCCCGGCAGAACAACTTTCACTATTATATTCATTGGTACGATGACCCAAGTATTTTTTCTGCCGTCCTTTTTCGCCATGAACAAATTCCACAGTTCCTTGATATTCATTTAGCAAAAGAATTTCATTATATGTTTTATCATACCATTCTTTTTCTTTAGCGCTAAGATCGACATCATCAATCAATTCAACTGAATTACATGACGCAAGAGGATATAGTCGATTAAGGCCTAAATAGATTAATGGATGAATGAAGTTTCCCTCGCCAGCATTATGAGTTTTGCCGGTAACAAAACGCATCCATTTATTCTTTGTTGTTGTTCTTGGCTCAGAACGTACTTGTAGTCCATCAACTAAGTTCTTACATTCACAATTGACCGATTCACCCTCGAAAAATATATGATACAACATGTCTTTGGGTTTATCGAAATCTTTTGCCAAACGGAATATTTGCTCTGTATCTCTTTTAAAGGGTATTCCAGTAAGTGTCTTGTATTTAGATAAATCAAAATCATGATAAGAATCTAAATAAACAGACTTCTTCTTTGTCTTTTTTTCTCCAAAAGATAATGGCTGACAAATCAAGCCAAGGGCTGTTGACTTAGAAGTACAGTTGCGTCCACAAATTAAAGTTAAATTAGATCCAAAATTCAACTCTACATTGACAAATCTGCGAAAATTATTAATGAATATTTTCTGTATTTTGACACAGGTGTACTGCTTGGCATCTTTTTTTTGTTCACTCATCCCCATCTCTCTTATTGTATTAATTCCAAATATTCTGGCATAATCAAATTGCTAATAATCAATTCTTTTGTCTTTTTAGGCTGACTTATAGAATATGAAAGGTCTTTTTTGTAAGAAGGAGCGTCAGGATAGAGATTCAATATTTCAGGCGCATCATCATATGATAGTACCCAGGGAAATTCGCACCTCACGATACGATCACGTAAAACGGCATGTTGAGAATGGTCAAAATGATTCAGATAAAGCAATTCACCTTTCTGATAGTACGGTGGATCAAAGTAAATGAAAAGATTTTCCTCTTCATGATCTTGCTCAAGAATATCGATAAAATCAACAGCATCCAAATTATGAAGAGCTATTGAGTCTCGACGATCAGCAATAGCTTGGATTTTATCTTCCAGACCGACCCGGTTGAATCTAGCATCGATATGATATTGTCCATTCTGTTGCAAGCCGCCAATGGGGTTAGCCGCTAAGATTCCAGCTCTGTTTGTTCGGTTCAGATAGAACGTGGCAAACCCAAGTGATAATAAATCCTCTCGTTCATTTCGGTAGATTTCTCTTTGCTCATACCATTCGTCAACAGTAATTGGAGTATCACGCAATAGTTGTAAGAAATCATCTGTCTGAGTTAAAATTGAATTCCAAAAAGCAAATATGGCAATATCGTAATCATTGAGAATAATGGAGGGGACATCGTTGCGAAGCAACATGGTAATGGCGGCTCCAGCGCCACCAGCAAACGCCTCTACAAACGTGCATTCTCCAAGATCATTAAGTTCAATAATCTTAGTCATCATATCTGCATATACGGTTTTACCTCCGGGATACCGGAGAGGACTTGCTGTTATCGGCATATCGTTTCCTGGGAACAATTTAGTTTGCTTAATAAGATACCATCAGTCATGGCTTTATACAAACTTAAATTAGAAAGCTCACGACATTTTTTACTTGGAGATTTTTGTCCTGAACTCATTTCCTATCTGTGACGATAGCCGTAAGTAACTTTTGAACCTCTTCGGCTGAAAGTCCGTCCAACGCTTTGAGAAGCTGTTTCCCCTGAGATGGATTTGTACTTTTTCTGCTGCATCTACAAGAACAGCCGTTATCTACTGGAGCAGCGGCGATTTCAGATTGAAAAATTCTCTTGTCGGCAGTATTTTTACGTTGACAACATAGGAGGTCTTGCTTATGAATGAGAAGCATTCAATTAACAATAGTCGGAAGACGGAATCTGCACCGGGGGCTGCTCCTGAGGAGCCGAGATCACAAAATAGACTTTCACGCCTGTTAAAAAATGCTATGCCTTCTTCCGATGGAGGGGATTTTTTCAAGAACTTGCTGAAAGATGAATTTGCTGCTACTCCTGAGGGCATTGACAGTTTTTTGGATTATGCACGAAAGCATTCAGGGGAAAATACCAAGCTTGACGCATATAATCTCATTCAGGCTAGAGTTTTCCTTAATATAGCGATAGATACCGTAAAACATGCTACTCCTAATGCTCCTAGTAGTCAAGCATGGATAGGCCAACTAATTAGCTATATGGAATCATGGCAAGAGTATGGCAAGAGGCTTGAAGACAGGCAAAAAGCAATCCATGATCTTTCTCAAGCCATTGATTTGATTTCTGACCCAGTCGCTAAAAAGGCCGTGAGCCAAAAATGCGATAATCTGCTTGACGTGCATGAGGAAATTACTTTCCTCCGATATGCAATGGAAGAGTTACGGTTTGAGGCCGAAAAAGGAAAACAGAAACAGAAACATTCGATAACAACATTAGGCACCCCAAATGACCCGTTATTTGATGAGATAGCTAGAATCAGAAACGAACTGAACTCGTTATTTGATAATATAGCCAAAAATGATGTTAGTCATGGAGAAAAACTGGATCAGCTACATGAGCTTTCCAAAGCATCTATCATCAGGCAAGAAGAAATCAAAGGAGAACTGCCGCATGGTGGTATCAAGTATTTAAAGAAGTTGATAGAGGAAGGTCCAAAGGAATTAATTAAAAGATATGCTGAGCGGTTCTCCAAAGTTACGTCCAGTTTAAGTCCGGTGCAATGGAAGGTCTACAAACTCCATCGAGACGGGGAGTCAAATGCAAAAATCGCAAAAGCCCTTAGTTATAGTCACTCTCATATTGGGAGAATGTTAAAAGAGATAGATATGGTTTTCAAGAAAAATAATCTCCCATCTGGAATTATCTTTTACGTTCAAATGAAACGTGAGCCTTCTTATGTTCTTGATGATGACAATAAGGTAGAATTCTCTTCCTGCGAGATGCCTGACGAATATGATGAAGATGGCAATGATTAGTGCATAATATAAACCTGCCTGCAAAATAACGGGTTGATCGGTGAAAATCGGTCAACCTTTTTCTTTCCCTATTTTTCACCGACATTACGTTAATTTGGCTGTCTTCTAGATGCGGTATGCAACCAATGCAACCCTCTTTATTGAATTGTTTTCCACTCAAATCAAATTTTTCCAACGATTTTCTTCTATTTTCATGCACCCCCCTTTCAACCTTTTAGAGAGTCATGATCTCAGAAAGTAATGGCAACTAAAAGTAACGAAAGGAGCAAGAAAATGTAAAAAGCAGGCGCAACAGGCATTATGGCGATGGGATAAATCTATCGTACCACAGGATAAACAGTAGGATTCAAAAGTTAGTGAATGTTTAAATGGATACATAAAAATAAAAAAAGAGGTTTTACAATGAAAAACAAAAAAGAAATGCAGGTCGTCAATGGAATCACGGTTTACGGAAAGAAGACTCAGCGGCAAGAAAACAACTTTCGATCGCCGGAAGATTCATCTATCAACTTCAGCAGTACGGAAGAGTGTAATATCGGCAAGATCGCCGTGTATCTCCTACGTGACGAAGTTTTCGGAAGAATTCTGTCATCGCTCAGCGGTGATAATTTAGACTGGTTTTTTCATCACGGAGAGATTTTGCATGAAGACGGGGATTCCTTCATTGTCAAGCGTTATGATTTCAGGGAATACAATAATGTGAAATTTGTCATGAAGCATCCTGAGCTTTACTCTTTCTTTCGTATTGTCGATACATGGGAAGAAGTTAAAACCATTGGGGTTTTAATGGAGAATTATGTCGAGAGGTTGTTCAGAACACTTGGAGAGGTGTACCCGTTTGACGTCAGAATGCTTGAGGAACTCGAAGAATCTATTGAGGAAGGCTGTGCTCCTGTTGCCGTTTCAATTGAAGCTCAGGAGGCGGTTTTGACAAAACTGCAAAAAACGAAATTCAAATCGGTTTATCAATAAACTCTGAAAATCGAAAATCAATGTTTACCGGCCCTCTTCGGGGGGCTTTATTTTTGTCGAAATCAGATTCAGTGGTTGCGTTGGCTGGCATTGGAAGATTACTTGACCATTCTCTGCGCCCGGATCATTCGATTACTGCTCGATCTTACTTGACCATTGCTTGTTTTTTACTTGACCATTCCCCCTCAAAAGCCACTTGACCATTACTTGACTATTCAGACGTTATACTCTTCAAAAACAAGCGAAATCGGAGGAAAATATTGGAATCATGATAGGCTGATTATTTATTGATAAGTCACTACTAACCAAGGAGTTAAATATGGAGCCGGAAGTCGGGATTGAACCGACGACCTGATGATTACAAATCAACTGCTCTACCGCTGAGCTATTCCGGCCAATATGCTGTAATAATACTCTGTTTTGGCGGAAAATCAAGTCGGATGGAAAAAAAAACGGTTCTTCTCCGGTTTAAACCATGAATCTCCTCAAAAACGGCTGGATATTTTGAACAATATCAAAAATAATAGCCTTCCAAAAGCGGCTATATGGCTGTCAATCATCAGCAATAACGGAGTTTTCCGATTCAATCAAGCCGTAATCCGGCATAACCGGTCGCTTCGCTCCCTATTAGACTGTGTCGCTAATAGATGTATGCTATATTATGCAAACGTCAAGCCGGAGGTACTAAAAGATGACGAATACATACGGACGGCATGATATTTCGGATGAATCTTGGGTAAAAATAGAGTTGTTGCCGCCTGGCCGCAAGGGGGTTTGGGGCGGTAATGCGCGTGATAATCGGCAATTTATCAATGCCGTATTCTGGATTTTGCGGACAGGAGCTCCTTGGCGTGACTTGCCGCCAAGCTATGGAGACTGGAAAAATACCCATGAACGTTTTTGCCGTTGGCGTGATAAGGGAGTGCGGGAGCGGCTATTGGAACAATTGATTGATAATCCTGAGTTTAGGTTGCTGATGATAGATGCCAGTCACGTCAAGGTTCATGTTCATGGAAATGGTAGAACTATCAATGTGCAACTTGAGAAGGATTTCGGGAGGAAACTCGGAACCCTGATCATTAAACGACTGTTGAAAGATACCGGATATTCTTACAAACGCACCCGGAAAACCATGCCGGTTTCGGCACCGTCTAAAGAAGAAAAACTCACTCGCGTTAAGGAAATCGCCAATGAGATTCTTGTACTTACAGCGACCGATGATATTGAGGCGGTATTTCTGAATGAATCTCATTTTTCAAACGAACCTTATGTGATTCGCGGGTGACATAAAAAAAGGCAACCTTTTTTCCCTTTCGACCCGTTTCGCCCGGCGGCGGGGCGGCCGTGATGAACAGAGCCTCCGGGAATTACTGGACCTTCTGGATGATCAAATCGCATTGATGCTCACGCTTCATGAGATCGTCCGCCGCGATCCCCGGATCGGTGACGAAGTCAACAACCACGATTATTATTCACTGAACAACTTGCGCGAAAACCCCTCAATTGCGAGGCCGTCCGCAAAAATCTCCGCGCCGTCAGCCCTGATGCGCCGCGCCAAGGAGCAACCGGACGATTGCGGTCAGAATGAACCCGGCCAGAAGCAGCAGGAAATTGCGGCGGCAGTTGCAATGCGCAATCAACGGCGCATGTTTGAGCTCGTGAAGTGTGCCAAGATAGAGGAACGTGCCGGAGGCCATCGACAGCACCAGTCCCTTCGCCACCTGCATCGTATAACCGCCCAGATAGCCGTGAAGCGTACTGCCAAGCACGAGCCCGATCGGCGTGGACAGGGCGAAACAGGCAAACAGCAGAAGCCGCTGTTTCGGAGTCAACCGGCTTTTGACCATTTCCAGCGCCAGGGCGAACCCGGCGGAACTTTTGTGAGCCATAATCGCGATGAAGATAAACCATTCGAGGCTTTTGTTGCTGACCCCGAGGGCGGTTCCCATGAAAAACGACGGCACGGCGATCATGAACGTCATGATGATTGAAATCGCCGGCGCATTCAGCGTCGAGGAATCATTCGTCCGCAGGCGCAAGTGCTCGACCGCATGTTCAATACTCAGCAGTACAAAGAAAAAAAGCACCGAAATCACCGAGGCGATCGGATATCCCGTATCCCAGGCGGAACCGAGCAGCCCGGTTGCCGCCGGCAGCATGATCACCAATGAAAGCGCCAGGAATATGCCTGCGGTAAATGCCTCGGCGCCGGGATACGAACGCACCGCGCCCATGCTCTTGCCGAACAGCGGCGCGTAGCCTCCCGCAAAAGTCACCAGCAGAATACATAACAATGCCAAACTGTCGAATAAACTCATTTTTCATTTCCGCCATTGCATGAAGGATTGACACTTTCCCGTCCCCGCCCATCCGAGGACAGCAGTTGCACCGATCCGGTCAGGTTGTTGGTCACGGTATTGAAGGCTAACGAGAGCCCGTTTTCATTGAATTGCCTGATGATTTCCAGGTTTAATTCGGTCCGCAGTTGTTCCTCCATGTCGAAACTGGTGGTTTTGAACCACATGATCACCCGGATATTCAGGGCCGAAGCCCCGAAACTGTCAAAGAAAATCCGCGGACGGTATCTCAACACGTCCGGCCCTTTGAAATTATCGGCGATTCCGTGAAGCAGCTTCATCGCCAACGCCATTTGTTCGGCACTGGTTTCGTAAACCATTCCCAGCGTGAACATATGGCGGATCACGCCGCAATTGCTGATGTTTTCAATCGCAATCTCGGCAATATGGTTGTTCGGAATGCTGATGATGCTTTCGTCCGCCGACAGTATCCGTGTACTGCGCATGCCCACCGAGAGGACGATTCCGTTCACGTCGCCGGCGCGAATCCGGTCCCCGATGCGGAAGGGACGGTCAAGGACAATGACCAGCGTACCGAAAAAGTTCGCCAGCGTTTCCCGCGATGCGAACGCAATCGCCAAACCCGCCACCCCCGCTCCGGCCAGCAGTGTCGTGATATTCAACTGGAAGATGCTTTGCCCGATGAAGAGAAGCGTGGCGATGATCAATACGACTTTCATCAGTTTGCGGATGATATCGATCATCAGTCCGTCGAGATTGTTGCCAGTACGTTTCGAAAATTCACGCATCCTGGTATCGAACAGCGTGATGAGTTGAAATCCACCCCAGGCCGTCAACAGCGTCAGCCAGGTGAAGAAAAGCCGCGCGTCAAACAGGTATAATTCCGGCAGCGAATGCAGTACCGGCAGCAGAAAAAGGAAAATCACCGCAGACACCACCATCAGGATTACCGGTCCGGCCAGCGCGGAGATAAATTGCCAGCGCAGTTTGTGCTTCTGGCAGTCATTGCGCGAAACCAGATAACGCACGAATAGCGCAAGCCCGATACCGGCCAGCATTGAAATAACCGAAGCCATCATAAATGTAAACAGCGCATCCTCTTCCTGCCGAAGCCAGGAGCGAAAACGGGCAAAACGGCTGTGAATTCCTTTCGCCAGCTCTTCCCGGTCAAAAACAGGAAGCGCTTCCTCGCCGGAAAGAATTTTATCCAGGTCGGACTCCGCCCGGTCAATCGACTGTTTTTCGATATTCGCGGTTTTTTCCTTCACCGTGACACCGGAAAAATCCGTGGCGTGATCCGCATAGGCGAACACGGTGAACACGGCAATCAGCAAGGTCAAAACAAGCTTTCGCATCAATTTATCTCTCCGCGCCTTCCAGACATCCGCAGGATATTTTTATTTATGGTCCCGGATGTCGGGAAATAACCGGGTTTCTGATTTCCGTTATTCATGGGTCAATGGCTCCTGTATATTTTATCGGAAAAATCCATAGACTAAATGTAACACCATTAATCCGATCTTGCAATTCGAAACTCGAAACGATTGCCGACAAAATCGTGTCATTCAATTCAGGAAAATCATCACCCTATAAGACTTCATTCTATCCGGATCGTCCATCGTGGTCAAAAAACATCAGAAGAAACGTCGGAGCCGAGCTGCACATGCATGGATTCCTTTGGTGAAAAGGTTTGCGTTGAGGAACGGGATATACGGCATTGGGTTTTCAGCCCGGAAGCCGCTTCCGTTACTTCGATTGTCCAGGCGCCGGGATCATCGTTGAGCGCGAACGGCAAATTGAATTCTCCGGCGCCTTTCGCCAGATACAGGACCTTGCCGTAATGCGGGCGCTCTTTATGATCCGGGCCGAAAACCTGAATTCGCACCGTATGCGCGGCCGGCTGCCTTACCGGAATTCTGATCGAAAATGTATTTTTCCGATCCATTGCTTCGATTTCCGGCGCCTTGATCCGATATGGATAGACTGCCAGCAATACCGCCTTTCCGGGCTCCAGTTGAATTCCGGCAGCATCTCCGTACCGGCAGGAATGGTTGCGGACGTCATAAATATAACCCTTTGTTTTTACCGGGACCGACGCCCGGACGCTTTTCAACCGGTCATAATAATAATCCTGTAAAATCCCGGTGTAATATACCGCGCCGTCCCGGAAACGAAACAGATTCATGCCGGATACCGGTGCATGGTTGGCGTCGCTCACTATCGGGTAGAGCGGATAACCGGCATGACGGTAGAGGTAGTGCCGGAAGAAATCGCGAATTCGCCCCTCTCTGTTTTCCTGCTTCAATTCAAAATATTGATAAAAGTCAAATCCCAAAAATAAGGCGGCACCCTTACCGAATTGATGGTGGACGAAACCCGCTTCGCCACGGTCCGATATGCCCAGCGGGGCACCGCCCTTGAGCACCAGACCGCTCTGGGTCATGGTGACCGGCAACTGGAAACCGCCCAAGGCGTCCCCCAGGCTGCGCTCGACCATTACCGTCTGACGCTGTTTGTTGACGGCAAAAGGCTTCCGGAGGGCGATCCCGAATACATCGTCCAATATCCCGCGTTCCCGGAAATTGCCGTGTTCATCGCGGATGCCAGTACGGTAATCGGCGATTACAATGCCGCCGTCGCGGGCAAATTCACGGATCATGTCCGCTTCGTGATCGGACATGGCTTCGACGAACGGCAGCATCAGTATCCGGTATCGGTTCAGATCGCCAAGCTGCCGCCGGTCGATCATCCGGAAATCCAGGTTCATGTCGCGAACCAGCGAAATAAACGATTTGGCGGCCGGCGCATAATGCCCCAGCGGCCCGTCCCCCTGCCACATGGCGTTAAACCCGGAGTCTTTGGAGCTGACGCCCGCCACATTCGGCAAAAACCAGCGCGGCGCATTGCAGCCGAGATTATTGATGTGGTTGCCGAGGTTGGCAGACAGGCTCGAGGCGTGCCAGTTGTCGGCGGAATAATAGATGGCGACTTCCGCTTGTTCGGGCTCCGCGTGCTTCAGCATGGCGGCGGCTCCGCTTCTGATCTCCTTCACTTCCCGGCTGAGCAGGGAAAAAACAGGCGTCGGGCGCATGTCGTAATTCAATGAACCGCTCTCATGCTCCGGAAAGGTGCTGTGCCACCACCAGGCGCTGTTCTGCCCGGAAAATAAAGTCAGCCAGGCCATATATGAAATGCCAAGCGGATAATCAATGCCGTTGAACCAATAACCGGTCAGGGCGTCTTTCGGCGAAAACGCCCGCAGGCAATGGCCGTTGAATATTTTATTCGGCAGCATTTGAGGCGCCATATACCGGGCGTACACGTTGACCATGCTGAACTGCGAAGCCTGCAGGAACAAATCATATCCGTCATAACTGGAAAACTGCTCCCCACCCTCCCAGCCGACGTAGCTGTGAGGCGCCAGGCGTTTGGCGATGTCATGAAGCTGTTTCTGCAGGCCGATGAAGCGGGCGGCGACAAATTTGCGGTAATCCGTCCAGGGGGCGGGGCGTTCATAGGAGAACATTTCCGCTTCGCCGGCAAAGCGAATATCCTCCCAATTCTTGAAATCACTCCTCCATGCCTTATTCAAGGCTTCCAGATCCGGATAAACATTGCGCAGGTAGAGATGGAATTCCGCCCATATTTCCGGGGCATCGACAAAGCGGCCCTCCGGTTTGAAGCCGCTGACATAGTTTTCATCGCCCAGGGAGAACCCGAATGCGCCGTAGGGTAAATTGGCGCTCACCGAATCCTCGACCTGCCGTCGCATTCCTTCAAACCATTTCGCGCTGAACAGCGCGGGAAGCGTAACGCCGTGAAATGCCGCGGCATAGGGGATATTCAGCATGTTGGCCAGCGCCACGGCCCGGGCAGTTTCCCGGGCGGTCGAAGTATTGGTGAACCCGTCGATGCCGAATTCGCTCAATTTCCGGAAATAATCCTGAAGCCTTACCGTGTCGCCGACCGCGCCGTTCCAGGTCAGAAAATAAAAATCCTGGCGCGGCATTTTCTCGGGCATGGTAAACTCCGCCTTGACGCTGCTGATTTTCCGGTTCATCTTCCAATATTCCACGACGATATGATTGATGACCGTCAACGAGTTTTCCGGTATTTTGCCGGTAATTTCAACCGGGCGGTCCGGTCGTGCGCAGTTGAACAACTCCCGTCCCAGATTATCCGTGAAGCGCAAAATGGTTTGGCCGGAGTTCTGCTTGCCGCGCCAGGTCAGTTTCACCCGGAAACGATCCGCTTCCCGTTGCAATTCGATTCCAGCCAGCCCTTCCGGGTGAAGCACTTCCCGGTAAATGCCGCCGGCGACCCGGCCGCCGTCCATCAGGCGCCCGTAATAACTGCCGTCCGGCAATGGCTCCGGGCACTCTTGGCCGTCCGCGTCATAGTAACACACCCGGGAGGCCGAGGCGTCCGGCGAGCCGTGAACCAGGGATTCCAGTACCGCATTCAGCCGGTCGAACCAGTAATCGTGCTCCCCGCGCAGGGCGGTCTCCGGCGCGGCAAAGCCGCGCCGGTAATCGGTGTAATTGTTCTGGACGGCGACCGTGCCCTGTCCGTAACGATACGCCGCCAGCGCGAATTTATCGTCGGGCAGCGGGGCGAAATTGAATTTCGGGAGGGGCTCTTCCCGCCACTTCGCACCGAAATCGGCGCTGAATGCCTTCGACGGGCCGAAAACCGCTAAATGGGTTCCACCGGCGACGGCTTCTTTGATTTTGTCCCGTACGGATACCGGATAGTTTTCCCACGCGGGCCTCGAACTCAGGATAATGACGTCCAATGGCCTTTCCAGGGCCTGCTGAATATCCGCCTCTACCGCGTCCGCGCTGCGCCCGCATAAATCCGCCCAGTAATGAGTCTTGTGTTCCAGCAGTTTCCCGCCCGGATCGAGAATGGAACCGCCGGTCGGGATGATGGTCATATCATAGGCGTACCGGTTTTTCAATTCTTCGGCGTCCCGTTGGGCGGAAATAAAACCGACCGAGAGCACTTTCAACCGTTTTTCCGCGACGGGAGCCTCCGGTGGCTGTACCTGGCGGCAGCAGCCGCCCAACAGAGCGCCACAACATAAGAGCGTCATAAAAGTTTCTGTTTTCATCATGTTCACTCCGCATTGATTTCGTATCCCAGCAAAGCCGCCGGAGTCAAGTTTTCCCGGTAGACGCCGCTGCTGTTACGCAGGCGGTAATGCAGGAAAAATTCCTGGACGGCGCCGTTCAGTTCCAGGCTTACCGGGCCGCGTGCTTTATCCGACGCCAGCGTTTTCCATTCCGGCGAATCGCCGGATGGAGTGATGGCGATTTCCGCCGTGGACGCCCAGTTTTTGCTGTCGGACCAAAGCGACGCCCGGACCATGATTTTCTTCACCGGCCCGGCCAATTGGAATTTCTGGCGGCCCTCCCATTTCACCGGATATCCCTTTTTGCCCGGCAAACCGGCCCGGCCCGGCACAATCTGCAGCAATCCCATGTCGTCACCGGTTACCGTGGCCTGAAAGCGATTGCTCCGGAAATCCTCTTTCAAATGACCATCCGCGGGTATCGCCACGTATTTTTCCAAAGTACCCTCTCCGGTGAAGTTCAACTTGAAGCGTTGTAGCATTATCCCATATCCGCCTATGCGCAGGAACAGATCGGAGGCTCCGTTCAAGTCCAATTCCGCTTGCTTTTTTCCCTGCGTTAAAACCACTTCGCGCCAGTTTGAGCCCGTCGTGGAATACGCAAGTTTCAGCTCGGAGCCAGTGAAATCGGCAAAAAACGCCGCCTTTTCCAGCTTGTCCTGCGAGCTGAAGCGCCATTGCAGGACCGCCCCGTCGAGCCGCAGGCCATCGCTGTCGATGATCGCCTGCAGTGGATGTTCGATGTTGCAGTAATCGACAAGCCGGAAATCATTTGCGGCCTGTTCAAAATGGGCTGCGCCATCCGTCAATGCGACCGGCACCGCCGGTTGAGAAAGTTTATAGACGGGCATGCCGCCTGCGCGTTCGTTCAGTTTTTCGGCAAAGAACCGGCGCAGTTCGGGCAGAGCGTTCGCTTCCGACTTCATCCACAGGCCGACACTTCCCTGCTTTCCTGCCACCGCAAACAATATGACCGGCAGGTTCAGCCCGGTACAATAGTCAATCTGGAGCCCTACTTCCTGTTTGATTTTTTCGATTCCGTCCTTGTAGTATCCCGAAAAGCCCGGCTCGGATGCCCACAGCACCGGAAAGACCGGTTTGCCGCATAAGACAAACTTCAACAAATGCCGGTAAAAGGCTTCATCCTTCATGCCGTAGGCATCAAAAATCCAGCCGTCGTTCCTCAGGCCGTGGCGCGGCAGCAACGGTTCGGAAAGCCATTGGAAGACCGGGACATTCCATTTTTCCTTTACATAATCATAAATTCCATTCATGATTGCGAGCTGGGCGCCGGTGGCGTCATTTTCCTCCGAAGGCACGATTGCATAAACCTGTTCCGGGCTGCCGCCTTCAAAAAAGGCATCCAGTTGCGGAATGGCCGAATCCAGCGCCGGCAGCCGGCTCCCTTTCAGGGGGTATTCAAAGATCAGCTCCAATACCGTAAACCGCCGCTTGCCGGATTTCACGAGGTCGCGGTGCTGGTCCCAGAACGTTGCCCTGTAACCGGGATCTTTGAAACGGGCCAGTGAAATTTTGAGAATGCCGTCCGGGTAGTGCGGCCAGCAATAGTACCCATTGACGCTGTTTCCCGGTTTTTCAAGAGCGAACCCGGTTGAACCGAAAAGCAGGAGCAGGCAGAACAGAATTTTTTTCATTTATGGAATCCCTTATTTGAGTTTATTGACAATTGCCATGGCGGCTTTGAACTTGGTGCCGTCCCCGAACAGATCGTAAGCGGCCGCATAGGCGCGAAGTTCCCCTTCGCTGTCCATCTTGCTGCCGCCGCTGCCGTCAAATGCCGCATAGGGCAAATTCGGCCAATGATGCAGCCGGTCCGCTTTATTGACTTCGCAGGTGAACAATGCCTTGTTCGAACCATCGCGGATATTCCCCAGCTTCAACGCCCGGTGCCCGGCATACGCGCCCCAGGCGCCGTTTGTCTGTATGCCGCTGCTGCCCTGCCAGCCGGTGCCATAACCGCCCATGTAGCTGTTGAACACCGACGGTTGCTTCGGGCAATACATGATTTTGCGCTCGGCAGGGGGTCGTTTCCAATTCACCGCCAGATAAGCATGTTCCGCCAGGAACTGATTGCTGAACCGGACTATTCCATTGGAATACCAGCCGGCGGTGTTTTCCGCCCAGACGGCGATATTGTCGTCCGAATCGCCGGCATAGGCAAACGCGGCCAGCGAGCATTGCTTGAGCTGTGTCAGGCATTGATTCTGCAGTGCTTTATCCCGCGCCTTGCCTAGCGCCGGCAGCAGCATGGCAGCCAGTATGGCTATGATTGCTATTACGACCAAAAGTTCAATGAGCGTGAATTTCTTGTACCCTTGCATTTTCTGACTCCCTTTGCATGATATGGTTTTCAAGGTTTATAATTTCGCCAACTGTCAAATTGACTTTCTTCGGTAGTTTCGCGGTAGATTGCGGCATATTTTATTCTGGATAATTCCAACGCTTCGGTTCGGCTTAATTTGCCCTGGATATAGCGTAGAAAATACGGTTTCGTTTCATCACAGATCGCGCTGACCGGCGGGTTGTCCATATGATAAAACGATTTTGTAATATTCATCAGGGTTACGGTTTCCCGTTCCCCCAGGATACCGCCGCCCGCATAATGCTTCAAATTGACGGCTTTCTTAAAAGCCAGGGCGCCCAGAAGTTCCGGCACCCATGCTTGGACCTCGTCGGAAATAATGAATTCCAGAAAACGCAAGGCCGATATTTTATTGCGGGCATCCTTGAAAATCCCCATGCAACTGGTTCCGCTGTGGGTCAGATATTCCGGAGTCGATATCGCCGGATACCTCAGGTAACGATCCTCAATCGTATGGGCGGTCATATTCAAGCCCAGGAAATAGGTCAGTCCAAATAAACTTTCGCCGTTCAAAAATGCGGCAACCGGGTTCTGTTCCCCCGGCGGCGGCATATTCAGGCGGCCATGGAGTTCGTGGTCGTAGTAGCTGTAAACATCTTCCAGCGGCCGGAGGGAGGCGGCCGGAGAGCTGTCCGCCGGATAGCCGCGGGTCTTCTGGAAGATATCCCACAGCATTCCGGCGTGGAGCAGTTCCGGGTGTCGGCGATTGATTTCCGGCAGTGCCGCCACCAGTTCCCCGCCGCAGGCTTTCGGCATGAATCGCGCCAGGCCGTACCGCTGGACCATCGATTTGTCGATAAACAGCCAGCAGGGAGAGAAATAGACCGGAACCAGGCAATCGAACAACGACGCCCGGTAACCGCTTAAATGCTCGAAACAGTAATCGTCGCTCAATAATTCCTGCAGGAAACTGTCCGGTAATCGGCTCAGCAGCGCACTTCGCCGGTAATGCCAGAACGTCTGAACGATATCCGGCGCAACGTTTCGGATATAGTCGTCATAGGTTTCATGCGATATATCATTCGGTACCCATTGGAGCTGCAGGGCGATCTCCGGGTTTTTCTTTTCAAAGCGATCCGTGACCCGGCTCCAGAACTCCTGATGCGGCAAATAATTTTCATACAGCATGATTTTCAATTCGCCGGTCCGACGCGTGAACAGGCCTTCCGGCGCCAGCATCGGGTGAGGACAGGTATCCCTGTCGTTTTTATCCTTGGGGGCGATGAAGGTGCCGCGGCTGCCGCGCCGGAAAATCCGGCCGTTGTCCAGGAGGGGCTGCAGCGCGTTCTGCACGGTGGCGCGGTCGATGCCGAGTGTTTCCGAAAGCTTGCGTTCGGAAGGCAGCCTGGTCTGTTCAGGATAGATCTCCACAAAACGTTTCAATTGTTCATGCAATTGGCTGTACAGCGGTGTTTCACTGCGCCGGTCAATAACAAATTCATGCTCCGAAGTCATTTATTTACCCTGTCTGCCCTGATTAATTCCATAAGCGAACCATCCATGTCATCCATCCAATCATATTATACAGCGGCGCCTGCGATATGTCAATAGCGTTATCATTGATTTTTTGAAAATCGAGATAACATCCTGAAAATTGTTCACATTGGAAAGAAGGGAAAACTGCCATGAGTAATGCAGCGCAAGTGAATGAAAAAGCCCTGGGCGCCCGACAGTATATGGACTCAAGAAACTTTACGAAGGAGGTTGTCCGTTTCATTTCTCACTTCAAGTCATAAATCGGTCAACCAATAATTTTATAGATTGATTTTCTACCGTTACGGTTTTTAGCGGAATTGCGATTTGCATGGATATGTTTTTGTGCTATATTCAGCGAAACAGAAAAATGGATTCCTTAAGGTGTAAACGGTGATGCGCGGTATGACAGGCAAGGCATTGAGCGATTCGGGCAATTGCAGGGCAATGCCGCTCCGTGTTTTCATTTTTACGATTTCCGCACTGGTACTGTTCGCCCTCTGTCTGCTGATGGGGAACATGGATGCTGAAGCGGCACAACCGCCGCAATCTTCCGTCGACTCCGCTTTCCAGCCTACTCCGCTCCAGCTCACGGAAATTTCCATCATACGTGTCGGCGCCCCTCAAAAACTACGCCAACAACCACCCGTCCAGGAAAACAACCAACCCCGCCAGCCCATTCACAAACAACAACTTGCGCTCTGGCAAATTTATTTTCTGTTTCTGTTTGGCGGAATTGTCGTCCGGGCATTCGGGTGCAACCGGGATTCCTGTTCTTTTTATTTTCAGGCCATCTTAAGGGCCGCCGCTCCTGTCCGCGCAGGGCCGTTCCGCTGAAACATACGTTATCATCGGGGAATATTTTACCCCGTGTTCTCAACCGTCCTGTATTAATCCATATGGCATTCCGCCTGAGTGGCGGATTACGGGCGGACAACAGGCGGCATGCGCCGCCGCAATCATCGATCAAGGAATTCAGAATCAACGATGAAAATAAGCATTAATTCTCTGAAAGATCGCATCTGGCGTTTCTCCAAATATTTCTATTTCAAAATCATGCGGGGTACGGGTACTCCTGAATATATCGGCCGTGGAGCAGCGGTGGGAATCTTCTCCTGCTTTTTCTTTCCGATCGGCGCTCAGACGATTCCGGCGCTGGTGTTGGCATTTCTGGTAAAAGGTGGAAAAATTCCCGCCATGCTCCTCACGTGGCTCAGCAATTACGCCACGGCAGTCATCTTTTATCCCATCCAATGCTATGTGGGCAGTTATCTCATTTTCAACCCGATCTCCTACGCGGAATTGACGGCGCAGATGAAAACGGTGCTTTCGGAAATGAAAGAGCTGAACTTTGAGACCCTGTTTGAATTGGGCTGGGAACTGACGCTGGCGTTTTTGGCGGGGGGGCTGTTTTTCGGCATTATCTGCGCCATCCCGGGCTACTTTATAACCGTGAAACTGGCACGCAAATTTCAGGAACGCCGCAAACGCGCCGGATAACCGGCGCCGAACGACAGTTAGGACTTACCGGAAAATCAGATAGCTGGGTTTCCAGATTCCGCCGAAACCGGCCTTGTTGTTCAGCTTCACGACGACGGTATTTTCGTTGTTGAAGCGGACATGGTCCGTGATATCCACCTCAAAGGGTTTCTTCCAACTGTCGGGATCTTTCATCGCGTCGAACTTCAACTCGCCGCAGAACTGCCCATTGACCCAGACCTTGCAGCTTTCGTCCACTGCACCGAGGGACAGAATGACTTTGTCGGAGCTTTTTTCCGCAACATGGACGGTGGTGCGATACCACATGTCGCGGTAATGGTTGAACCCTTGCGGTTCGAGGTTCAGCCAGGTGGAGGCCGTGTTCCAGCGGCTGCTGTCAAAATCCTGTTTGAAATAGCCGAGTTTCTCACCTTCCCCGGCGGGGTCCGGACAGATCTGCCAGCGTTCGGCCAGCGCCTGAACATCGCCTTTCGGGGCTGCTGCTGCAACCGGGAGTTTCCAGACGTTTTTCTCGATTTTGTCGAGATATGGCGGGTTGACCGCCTGTTCCGGCAGGGTTGCGCGCATTTTTTTCAATTCGTCCCAGGCCTGGCGTTTCTGTTCGACTGTATTTTCCCGTCCGTCGAAAATCGCGGCGCATTCGGAGGAGGCAATCGCGTATTCAAGTCCCCGGCGTAAAAAATCGACCTTGGCGGCATCCGCCGTGCCCCGGGTCAGCGCGGCGGCGCGTTCGAGGAATGGACGCCCTTTTTTCAACTCATCCGCCGGGAAAATCCGGTGCGCGTAGGCGGCGTAATGAAAACCGTGGAAGTACCATTTGCGGGCGGATGCTTCATAAATATCGTTGATCCGCCCGGCGTTTCGTTCCAGATATTGCCGCCAGTATTCAAAATATTGACGAACTTCAGATGCCCCGGCTCCGAACGCCGCACAGTATTCGTCCACCAATTTTCCCGGATCAGTGTCCGGTTCGGTACACAACCGCCCCATCACATAGGTATCCAGCCCCCGGGTCGCCCACATCAGGCTGGGGCCGTCGATCACAATACCGATGCAGCCCAGCGAACGGATGTATTCCAGCTCGGCGGCATATTGATCATACCAGACCTCGGGCATGCAGTAACCGCCATAAAAATAATTGGGTCGCAGATAAATGGTGGCTCCGCTGTCGCGCCATGCCTTGTATTCGCCGCGCAGCCATTTGTCATATTCAGGGCGGCGGGGAAAAGGAATGTCCGGTACCAGTCCAACATAAAAATTGGGGTTCAGCCGGACTTGCCGCGGCGCATAAAAATAACTCTGGTAGGCATAGAATGAAACGCCGGCATCCGGTTTGAGCTCGGCCGCTTTTTCATAGACCTGCCGGCAAAATTTAGCATAACGGTCGCCGACATTGCGGTACATGTCATAACGTCCGGTGGGACCGCGATCGTCAGGGCCATCCAAGGCGAGACAACCGGCACAGGTGCAACGGTCCTGGGTGTCGTTCTCCTTGAGGCTCAGCAGGAGGTTGATGGCCGGATATCTGCTCTGAACGTTCCACCAGTTCGAGACGATTTGATCCTGAAATTTTTCATTGCTGATACACATGGCCGAATGCTTCCGGATATCCCGTTGACCGTCCGAACGCAAGGCAAACCATTCCGGGTGTTCCTTGCCGTAACGCGCCGCCCACTGGCCGCCGAACCCATGTCCGTCCCGGGCATGGCGCAAATAATCGGCGTCCGAAATATGCATGACGCGCCTGCCCCAGCGGAATTCATCCGGGCTTTTGAGCTGAGTGCCGCGGACAAACTGAAACGGCGGCGGATAAACCCCGTCTATGGAATTGTCGATGATCGCGGCGGAATGCTTCGGAATGCTTTCTCCGGTCGCTCCGGGCCACAGCCAGCGGACGCCCATTACGTGCTGCAAGTAATGGTAAACCCCGAACAATGTTCCCGGTGCGGCGTCAAGGCGTTTTTCGTCGCGGGTATTGTCGTGCCCGACGATATACAGGAAGCCATCGTCCGCTTTGATTCGAAAGCTGTTCAACGGTTTATCGGTAATGTTCAGGCCGAGTTTATCGGCGGCCGAGGTCGCCCCCAGAAAAAACCCGCCTTTCACCGCCGGGGTCAAGTTTTTTTCCGAGATGACCGGCAAATTCAAACCGGTGGATTTTTCCAGATGGTAACGGAGTTCTTCAGCGGCGGCCTTTTCCACCGGCTTGGGACGATCCGGAATGATGATGGCTTGAGAGATTTGCCCGGCCCCAGTGGCGGCAAAAGAAAACAGCAGAATGGCGGATAACAACATTCTCATATTCTCACCATTGCCCCGCCGGAGTCCAGATAAAAGCTTTCAACGCTCTCGGGTCATTTGTCGCTCCGGTGGTGGTGGGATAGCACTCCGCCATGGTCTTGGTGGCGACATGGCCATCAATATAGGAGGCGTTGACGTTGTTGCCGTGACGGAATTTGATGTTCTGCCACTGATCACCACGGGGCCCCACGGCGGCGGACAGGTGTTCAATCATATATGCCGTTTCGCCGGGTTTCCGGAACTGGGTGATTTTGGCGAACGGCCGGGTGAAGGAACTCGTGACCGCGCCGGTATAGCAATTCTGGGCGTATCCGCCGCGGTAATAGGCCTGCCAGAGCCAATCCCCGCCACCGGGCGCCGCCAGGTCTTCGTTGAAATTCTGCGACGGACAAAGGGGCGTGGAATAATCGGGTCGGGTGGAGTCCGGCTTGTAGGTCTTGTCCAGCCGCGACAGGAAGATGGACGACGCATAGGGGCCGATCAGGGCGGAAAAATAACGGCTTTTCATCGGCATGTCTTTGTGTTCGGCATAAGCGCAGTCGTCATTGAAATCCGATGTATAGGACAAAAACCCCAAATGCATCTGTTTCAATTGGTTGATACAGGATGACTGGCGGGCTTTTTCCCTGGCCTGATTCAAGGCGGGCAACAGCATGGCGGCCAGAATCGCGATGATCGTAATACTGTCAAGCTCAAAAAGCTCGGAAAATTTTGCTTAATTTT
>ENA-UOOH01001678-UOOH01001678.1-fermentation-metagenome-genome-assembly--contig:-NODE-1678-length-20887-cov-5.312980_pt1 | contig 20887 bp, 25 predicted proteins | sample MGYA00245778_ERZ724025 | MGnify/ENA primary metagenome ERZ724025 (study PRJEB28704, sample SAMN03018313) | fermentation metagenome | biome: anthropogenic terrestrial biome; feature: soil; material... | reverse complement strand
TAATCCGGCTCTCTTTAGGTATTATCTTCATACTACTCTTTCTTTCATCGCTTTTACTTGTAATATATTATAGTACAATACTAAAACCAATGTCAACAGCTTTCCAGTTGATCTGGGCACCATTTTGCTCTCCTAGATTCTGATCGTTCATCAACGGAACGGTCAAGACCGCTCCCTACCATTTGGGTACCTGCCTTGACATTTGACGTTTAAAATTATTAAATGTCAAATGTCAAGAGGCAGGCACCCAGGCGACACCCTTAATGATTTTAAATTGCAAGTTATGGCAATTGAATCAAAAGACAGCATATTTTATTTTAAAGATCTCTGAATTTCTGTGAAAAATCTGTTCAATTTTAAAAGCCTTTCATCAAATTTATATATTTCAACTATATATCCCTGCCCCATTACGTCATCTTTTCCTACAGTTTTAAGTACAACCTCGGTTTTCCCGTCATTATCTATGTCCTCTGCATCCTCTAAAGTTCTAACCATATATGCATAGGGCCTTCCAGGCCTATTCCCAAACTCATATACTTTTTTATAGTTTAAATCATCTGTGTAAACCTCAAGCCTTTGAATTTTACCTCTTTTAAACATCATTTCATTTCTATATACATTTGAAACTAAAACCCCATGATCAGTGCAAAAAACATTTGAAATTCCCTTTATTTTAGTATATCTTTTTGAGTTAAAAATAAACCTCTCGTTTTTAAATTTATAATTATACAGTATATCCCCCTTATTGCTTTTTCCAAAAACATTTACCCCATCCTTTATATAAAAGGTTTCTGGAAGTATGTCCTCACCAAACTTCCCTAAAAAAACTTTTTTGAGAGTTTTACCTTCCATCTTAAATACTTCAGCGTCCCCTTCTATGCCCATAACTATTATCTCATCCCTGCCATCCCCATTTATATCCCCACATTTCATTGTAACAGGGGACGCTATTTCAACCTTTTCACTTCCATATATCTCACCTTTTTCATTTGCAATAATAAGCTCCCCTTTAGGACTTAATCCGCAAAGATCCCTATTATTTAAAAACTTTCCGCTGCATATAAATTGAAGAGGATAATCTACCTTGTATAAATATTCTCCCCTCAGTCCACTGTCCTCCATAATAAGCTTATATACTTCTGTATATTTTTGTTTGTTTGATATCCTTACAAGAGCTTTTTCTCCTTGAGCTTCAATTAAAGCTGTATATTTTCTTCCCATAGTTTTCATAAAAAGCTCTTCTTGGGACAAACTTACAATGTTATCCCCTTCAAAGCTTTGAAAGTATTCATCAGATTCTGCAATTTTTTCCAAGCCTAAAAGACCTGCATCATTTAAAACAAAATTAGATGTCCATTTTAAAATAAAAATAGCTAAAAAAATTGAGCCAATGGCTTTTACCCACCTGTCCCTTTTTAAAGGTTTTTCTTCCTTGTCAATTTCTATATATGTACCAGACATAACATCATGAAAAGTTCTTAAATAAGGGTCAAAAAGAACATAAAAATATCCTAAATAATAAAAATGCGATGCAGCTCTAAATATCTCTCTTTTTAAGCAGGTTTTAAAATTATATCTTTTTAATTTTAACTTAAATATTAACATTCCAAGGGTAGCGCCCTTTAAAGCTGTAGTTATAAATCTGTATAAAAAAAACAAAAAGAGGCTTAATATATATCCAGAAAGCCCAATATTCCCTAAAAAATGCTGAAAAATTATAAGAAGAGCAATATCAAAAAAATAAGCAGCTACTCTTGAAATAACGGTCATCTTCTTCATAATCATCACCAGTTTTATTTTGTCCAATGACTTTAAAATAATCCAAAAACAACTGCTATGCCGCTTAAAATATCAGCCTGCAGATATAAACTGCAGATAGTGCTCCTGCAATATGGGCTATAAGGGCAGATATTACGCTGTGCCTTGTTTTTTTAATATTGCAGGAACCAAGATAAACAGTTAAGGTATAAAATATGGTTTCAGTAGAGCCCATCATAACAGAAGCAATTCTTCCTTCTATAGAATCTGCTCCATAGGTTTTCATAATGTCTGCCATAACTCCAAGGGACGCACTCCCTGAAAGAGGCTTTACTATAAACATAGGAGCTACGCCCTCAGGCATTTTAATTAAGCTTAAAAGCGGTCTTAAAAATTTAATCATAAGCTCCATAGCCCCTGAATTTTTAAACATATCTATTGCAAACATCATAGTTAAAAGGTAAGGAGCAATATTATAAACAGTTATAAATCCTTCTTTAACACCATCTACAAATACATCAAAAACTTTTACCTTTTTAGCTGCTGAAAAAATAAATATAAAAGCCAAAAGTATAGGTATAATTAGTACTTGAATTTTCATATTACACCTCAAAAATATTTTTAGTGAAACAATCTTTTAAAAATTAAATTAGATATAAGTCCAAATATAAGTGAAATAAATGTTGAAATAATTGTAGGAAAAATTATATCTGATGGATTTGCTGCTCCAAGGCTTGCCCTTATTGAAATTACTGTGGATGGAATAAGCTGAATGCAGGATGCATTTACAATTAAAAATGTAACCATGTAATCAGAAACCTTATCCTTTTCAGGGTTTATTTTCTGAAGTTCCTCCATAGCCTTTATTCCAAAGGGGGTGGCAGCATCGGAAAGCCCTAATATGTTTGCAGATATATTCATTATTATACTGTCCATAGCCCTCTTGCTTTTTTTATGAAGTTCAGGAAAAAGAACTTTCATTGGATAGCTTAATATTTTTGAAATTACATCCGAAATCCCCGATTTTTCGCAAAGCTTTATAACACCTGTCCATATGCTCATAGCCCCAAGGAAGGCTATTAAAAGCTCTACAGATGATTCAGCAGAGGTTGTAATGGTATTCATAACCCCTTCATAATCCCCCCTTGCTATAAACATAAATATGCTTGCCCCTATCATTAAAAGCCACAATATATTAACCACAAAATCACCTCGTTAAATATTTATGCAGCAAAAAATTAAATATTTCCCAAATCAAAATAGGGATGGTTAATTATTAACCGTCCCTATTTATACCTTTTTAAAAATTCAATTGCTTCGCCTTTATTTTTAATCTTCCCACAAAAATACATTTCTTCAACCTTATCTAAAATCTCTCCTACCTTTTTATCCTTAGCACCAGTGTACTCAATTACGTCCCTTCCATCTATAATACTATCTCTAGCAAACTTGCTGTAATATTTATCTATTATTTCTAAAATAAATTCAAAATACTTTTTTCTTTCTCCATTGTCATCTAAAAGGCTTCTTGTTGCTGTAATATCAAATAAAGAGCAGAGCACAACATCAATTGAATTTTCCTTATAATCTTTAAAAAATCTATAATAAGCACTTTCACTGGAGTTTTGTTTATAAAACCCCAATATTCTCATATGCCCCCCAATAATTGACTTTATAATCTTTGTCATGTGATTTGGCATGGAAAGTCTTGTTGAAATCTCCGAAAATACATCCTTCCCATAAACCTCATGAAGTTTAAAGCTTACTTTCCCATTTTCATTTTTATAAGCCTTGGGTTTACCTATATCATGAAAAAAGCATCCCATCTTGAATATAGCAATTCTTTTTTCACCATTTATTTTTTCTTCAAAATGGCTTTTAATTTCCTCTCCCCACTTTGAATTATAAATATATTTCATCCCTTCTTCTGCAAATTTTAAAACAAGCATAGAATGGGTAAAAGCATCTACCACATGGTATTTGCACTTTCCTACTTTTTTTAGAGGCTCAACTTGCGGAAAAATTATTTTAAGTACACCCTCTTTATCCATTAAGCTTAAAGTATCGTAAGCTCTTTTGCTTTCAAATATTTTAATTATTTCAGAAAGCATTCTTTCTCCAGGTATTAAGCTTAACATGGGTGCATTTATTTTTATAAGTTTTAATGTATTTAAATCTATTTCAAAGCCAAGTACAGCATAAAGTCTAAAGGCTCTTAAAATCCTTGCTCCATCATCTTTAAAAGCTTCATCATATGTAACTCTTATTTTTTTATTCATTAAATCATTTAAGCCGCCTGTGTCATCAATGAAGCTTTTATCTCTTAAATCTATTGCCATGGAATCTATAGTAAAATCCCTTTTTCTCAAATCTTCATGAATAGTGTTTCCTTTTAATTTTGAAAAATCAAATATCACTCCGTCCTTTACAACTCTGCTGGTATCCTCGTGCATTTTAACATAAGATCCCTTTACTTTGGATGCAAAATAATTAGCTGCATTGTCAAAATTCTTACATACAGCAAAATCATAATCCGATATATTTCGACCAGCCTTTATATCCCTTACTGTTCCCCCAACCAAATAAATGCAGTCATCTTTTGTATTTATATACTCTTTTAATATATATAAAAAATCTTTCATTAGCTAAACCTCCAATCCAAATAAATAATTATATACTATTAACTGCCTATGACATACTAAGCGGCGTTTTTATCCCGCAGCTGCTATCCGCGTAATGCCTCATCCTCTCAAGTCAGGGATAACAGCTGCTATATTCCTATATAGATTATGCAGTTCCTTTACTCCTTACCTATAATCTGTAAAAATTTGGATTACTATGGCTATTATATAAAAAATAAAACTTTTTTGCTTATTTTTTCATTTAACCATTGACTTTAATTGGCAGTTTTGTTATTATCTAAATAGGATATGTCGAACATTGTTGAAGGGGGAATAAAAATGAAATCAACAGGCATAGTAAGAAGAGTAGACGAGCTTGGCAGAGTAGTTATTCCAATAGAATTAAGGAGGACACTTGAAATAGCAGAAAAAGATGCACTTGAAATATATGTTGATGGTGAACAAATCATATTAAAGAAATACCAACCAGCATGCATCTTCTGCGGAGATGCTAGTGACGTCGTAAATTTCAAAGGTAAGAATATCTGCAAAGCTTGTCTAAAAGAATTAAAAAACAACTAATACATAATGCACTGCCTGAATAAGGATGGTGTATTATGGATGATATCCAATGGGTAAAGCCTGTGCTATTTTAGTACAGGCTTTATTCATTTTTAGTATTCCATTCACTTCGTTCCTCTTAGAAATGCATGTAATCGTGGGGGGCGGAACGGTCAAGACCGCTCCCTACCATTTTGTGGGTGCCAGCCTCTTGACATTTGACATTTGGAACGGTCGAGGCCGGCTCCCTACATATGTTTGCCACATGCCACATGCCATGTGCCTGGCACTCTAGATATCAATGCTATATTTATATACTTCAGATTTTGGGATAGCCCTGTCCTCTGAAACTTTTTTAACAGCTTCCTTTTTAGTTAGGCCTTCTTTCATATATTTTTTTATATGTTCTTCAATAGTAATCTCCTCAAAACTTTCCTGCTTTTCCTTTACCATTTCTTCTTTGCTTTTCCCACATAGAACAATAACAAATTCTCCTTTTGGTTCTCTTTCTTTATATATCTCTACAGCTTCTTTTAGTGTTACCCTTAAAACTTCTTCATGTATTTTTGTAAGCTCCCTGCAAATTGCACAAGGTCTGTCACCAAAAACTTCTACAAACTCGTCTAAAGTTTTTTTAATCCTGTGAGGTGATTCATAAAAAATAATAGTTCTATCCTCATCCTTAAGCTTTTCATATCTAAGTTTTCTTTCTCCTGTTTTTTTAGGAAGAAAACCTTCAAATACAAATTTTGATGTATCAATCCCTGATACAATAAGGGCATATAAAAATGCAGCAGCACCTGGTATAGAATAAACTTCTATTCCATTTTGAATACAAAGTTTTACAAGGTCAGAGCCCGGATCAGACACTCCCGGGGTTCCTGCATCTGTTACTACTGCTGCAGATTTCCCTTCTAATACTTCATTTATTATTTTTTCCCCACTTTCCTTTTTATTATGCTCATGATAGCTTAAAAGTGGCTTTTTTATATTAAAATGATTAAGAAGCTTTAAAGTTTGCCTTGTATCCTCTGCCGCAATAAAATCTACTTCTTTTAAAGTTTCTATAGCTCTAAATGTAATATCACTTAAATTTCCAATAGGTGTAGCAACAAGATATATTTTCCCTGGCATTTTACTCATCCCCTAAAAGTCCATATATTTTATTTATTTCATCGCTGTAGCTTCCATCATCATTATATACACAAAGAGGAGGTTCAAATTTTAAAAAATCTCCCCCCATTTTTGAAGCTTCAATTAAAAGCATATTAGGTGCCTTATGGATATTGGGATAAACAAATCTCATCCTTTTAGGAGTAAGTTTATTTTTTTCAAACCCTAAAATTATATCCTTAAGCCTCTCAGGTCTATGTATCATATAAAATCTTCCGCCTGGCTTTAAAAGGCAGTTAACTGTATTAAGGATTTCATCAAGGTTTATTAAAATTTCATGCCTCGATATAGCCTTTGTATCCTTAGGATTTATTATCCCTGTTTTCCCTTTTTTATAAGGAGGATTTGAAACTACAACATCAAAGCAGCCCTTGCCAAGCTCATTATAGCAATCTTTTATATTCCCTTCCTTAATATATATTATATCTTCAATTTTGTTAAGTTTAACACTGCGAGCAGCCATATCCGCCACGTCTTTTTGTATTTCAACTCCAATTATTTTACTTGGTGAATACTTTCCATATAAAAGTAGTGGTATTACTCCTGTTCCTGTCCCTAAGTCCACAACTTTTTCGTTTTTTCTTATGTCAGCAAAGCTGCTTAAAAGAACTGCATCTATACCATAGCAAAACCAGCTGGGGTTTTGAATTATCTTAAGCCCCTTTAGCTGTAAATCATCAATTCTCTCTCCTGTTTTTATATAACTTTCTTCCATACTTTTCTCCTTTGGTGCCAGCCTCTTGACATTTGACATTTCAAAACCGCTGGCAGATAACATACAATAAGTATTGTTTTGCCCTCCCAGTTCCGCCCATTCATCAACGGAACGGTCAAGACCGCTCCCTACAACATTCATGCCACGTGCCTGGCACTTATGCCATGCTATTTGAATCAATTATATTATAGACAAAAAAAAGAGGCAATGCCTCTTAATTATATTACCTCTTTATATCCAATATATACTATCCATAGGTAAGCAATGGTTTTAGGAATCATAAGCATTCCAACAAGCTCATAGGTTGCTGCAAATAAAACCACTGGCAGATAACATGCAAAGGATATTATTACTGCTATGCCTATCTTTTTAAATACTGCATCATTATGCTTATTAGCTTCCTTTAAAATCAAGAAAACAATTAAAACTCCAAGAATTGTAAAAGGTATATTCCTGTAAATTCCCCAGCTTACAGGTGCATTGTACAGTGTCCACTGATTTTGAGGCATTAAACATAATATTATTCTTGATGCTGCTAATGCTCCTGCAAACACCCTAATACCAGTATCTCCTTTTATATCATACCTTACTTCCCATATCCTAAGAAGTATTAAATAAAATATGGTCATTGTAATGGATGTAATAAGCTTTCCAATCCCAAGGGCTGCTGCATTTGCCTCAAACCCTGTAGTTAATAGAGCATATATTCTTGGTATAAGATGAAATGAATCTCCAGAGCCTAATATAAATCCCATGTATCCAAACAGCCTTTTTATTTTGCTGCTTTTTCCTGCTGAAATCATTTTTATTGACATATAAAGTACCGATATCAAATAGAAAATACTAAAAATTGGTTCAAAAATTTTTTCCATACACATCGCTCCCCCTTTTTTATTTATCTATTTTCAGATGCGGCGGGCAAAGTCCCCCACTACAGTTTCGATAGTAAGCTTTAGCTTGAAAGTTTAATGAACATTATTTATTTAAGCTCATTATTATTTTATTGTCAATATTTTTTTAAATTTTTCCTTAGGCAGCTATTATTTTTATAATATGACTTATCAGTAAAAAAACGTGAATCAAATTTAATATATAGATGTTTCTATAAGCACAAATTATCTATCGCATCGTAGGGGCGAACATTGTTCGCCAGTGCGCTATATATGATGTCTGCCTGAAATGCACTTATATGCGAAAAGGTGCGGGCATGAAAAGGGGCGAACAATGTTCGCCCCTACAGAAAATCCATTAATATAAATATCTTTAAAGGGATGCATTTTTCCTATATTATGATTTAAGCTTATCAAGGGCAGCTTTTAAATCCTCTTCTTTCATTAGCCCTACATGTGTATCTATAATATTCCCATCCTTATCAATAAAGATTGTTGTGGGTACACCTCTTAGGGAATACTTATAAAACACCTCCCCATTTGTATCTAAAGCAGGATCTATATTTAGCTTGCTCTCCTCTACAAAGGATTTTACATCCGTAGGGCTGTTGCCGCTGTCAATAAATAGTATTTCAATGCCCTTATCCTTATAATCCTTAGAAGCCTTAATAAAATAAGGCATTTCCCTAACACAATAAGGACAATCAACAGTGAAAAAATTTAATACTACATATTTTCCCTTTAAATCTGAAAGCTTTACTTTTTCGCCACTTAATTTGTCAAGCTCAAAATCAATAGCAGGACTTTTTTCTCCCTCTTGTTCAGTTTTAACTTCCTCTTTTGAATCAGCATCAGTGCTTGATGATTGTTTACAAGAGGATGAAAATATCAATAGAGCTGCTATAAAAATTAATAATACTTTTTTCACATTATCACTCCCAAATCATATACCATAGTAGGGTATGTATATATTATATCAGTTTATTATATTTTATGGAATTATTATTTTTTTATTTTTGGGCAAACAAAAAAGGCCCTTAGGCCTTTTTTATTATTCTTTAGTACATTATTCTTGAGTTGGAGCTCCAACTGGACAAACATTTGCACAATTTCCACAATCAATGCAAGTATTTGCATCTATTACGTAAGTAGTATCTCCCTGGCTTATTGCGTTAACTGGACACTCAGCAGCACATGCTCCGCAGCTAATGCAAGATTCAGTAATTTTATATGCCATGATTTCCACCTCCCCTTTTTAACTTGTCCCAAATCATATTTTAACATGATAATGAGGATAATTAAAGAGGATTTTTCTCTACCTCTAATTTGTTCATTGATGATTTTAAATTGCGAATTAGAGGTAGAGAAAAATATATAGAATAAGCATTTAAATGTTCTTAGGATTAAAATAAAATAGTAGGGAGCGGTCTTGACCGTTCCGCCCCCACGATTATGTGCATTCCCCAGAGGGACGATCAAGACCGTCCCCTACAGCGGTGAATAATGGCTGCTACTCATCTGTGGACGGTTTACTGTTGCTTTTTTCTTCTTCTAAAAGGTTCTCCATTTCCTTAGAATCCTCTTCATCATCAGCCTCAATTTTTATATCTTCAGTTTCATCCTCAGAATCCTCGGAATACTCATATTTACCAGATATTAGCTCTACATCATGAATAGAATAAGACATTAATTCAAATTCATCATTTTTTGTATTAACTTTTACTTTTACACTTTCTTTTATCATGTTATTTTCCATGACTTCTCCCTCACCATCAGGAGTTTTAACAGTAGAACCAATTGCAGGCATAATTTTCCCAGTTTGTTCATATGTGCTCTCCTCGTAATTAAGGCAGCACATAAGCCTTCCGCATACTCCTGAAATTTTCGTAGGATTTAAGGATAATCCCTGTTGCTTTGCCATTTTTATTGATACAGGTTCAAATTCGCCAAGATATGAAGCACAGCACATAGGTCTTCCACAAGGCCCAAGTCCTCCTATCATCTTAGATTCATCCCTGACTCCAATTTGTCTTAGCTCAATTCTTGTCCTGAAAATTGAAGCTAAATCCTTTACAAGCTCTCTAAAATCAATTCTTCCATCGGCTACAAAATAAAATATTATTTTGCTGTTATCAAAAGTATACTCTACATCAATAAGTTTCATTGGCAAATTATGCTCAGCTATTTTTTTAAGGCATATATCAAAAGCACCTTTTTCTCTACTTTTATTATCATCATTTTTTATTCTATCCTCTTCCGTTGCAATTCTTATAACTTTTTTAAGCGGAGGAACTATATTGTCCTCACTTATTTCTCTTCGGTCTATAACTACCTTGCCAAACTCCAATCCTCTTGCTGTTTCAACTATAACATCATCTCCGACATTTATATCATTTTCATTTGGGTCGAAGTAATATATCTTACCTGCCTTTTTAAATCTAACTCCCACAACCGTAATCATTCATTATACCTGGTTACAAAGACCATAACAAAACGTAACCATGCTCCTTTCTCTATTCTATTAATTTTTATGAATTTACCACCAATAAATTTTATTAAATCTTCATATTAGTTGATATCTGTTTGCAGCTATTTAAAGTTCCTGTATATCAAGTATCATAACCTCTACTGCTAGGCGAAAATTTGCATACTGCTTTATCCTTTCCTCTGCAATATTTATTGCATCCATTATAGTGCTTAATTTATTATATGATAACCTCCCGCTTTCTTCAACGAGGATATCATAACAGTCATAGTTAATTATGGGCTGACTGGTGTTTGTAAGTTTTACCACAATTATATCTCTAAAGTAACTTTTCATTATAGCAAATATTACATCTGATTTATCTTGATTGTCCACAAAAAAATCAACATACTTAATGGCTTCAAAAGTATCTTTCTTTGTACATTTTGATGCAATATTAAGTACTTCTTTTCTAAGTTTTATATAATCATCATCTAAAAACTTTTCAGCTTCCTCTACTATTCCCCCGCTTTGGGCAGCTGCAAAAGCTGATTTTTCTTTATCAATTCCTTTATTTACTAAATAATCTTCAATCTGTGAAACCTTTACAGGCTGAAACTTCAATGTTTGGCATCTGGATTTAATAGTATTAAGTATAAGATTTATATTCTCTGCAGTCATTATAATAGTAGTATCTGCAGGCGGCTCCTCTAAGGTTTTTAAAATTGAATTTTGCCCTTGAACTGTAATTTTATCTGCATCAATGATTACAATGACCTTTTTATCTCCCTCATAGGGTTTTGTATTTATTTCTTCTAAAAGTTTTCTTATTACATCTATGCCTATGCTGTTTTTTTCAGTAGAAACAACTCTTACATCAGGATGAGAATTACTGATAATTTTTCTGCAAGCTTCACACTGACCGCAAGGTTTTTCATCACCCTTGCACATAATCTTTGATGCCATATACATGGCATATATGCTTTTTTGTGTTCCTTTGGGACCATATAAAAGATAGGCATGTGCTAGTCTTTCATTTTTACATGCATTTTCAAAAACTTTTTTAGCATTTTCCTGACCTACAACTTCAAACATAATTACCAGCTCCAATTAGAGTACTTTAAATAATTTGGGACTGCCGCACTAAGAATTAAAATGCCAGATAGCTGTAGGGAGCGGTCTTGACCGTTCCGCCCCCACGATTCCGTGCATCCCCCAGAGGAACGGTCAAGACCGCTCCCTACCACTTTATGTTAAATCTTTTCAAAGGAGTCCACTTCAAGTACAAAAACTGTAGCACCGCCAATGGTAACTTCAATAGGTGACGGTACATAAACCCCTGTGACTCCAAGTACAGGTGAAGGGGGCGAAATAACTTCTTTTCTCGTATTACATACCTTTCTTATCGTCTCCAGAACCCCGTCAAGCTTTTCTTCATCAATACCTATAAGTAAAGTGGTGTTTCCTGATTTTAAAAATCCCCCTGTCGTAGCAAGTTTAGTAACCCCAACTCCATGCTCCGTTAACCTTTCAATTAATTCGTCAGCATCATCGTCATGTACAATAGCAATGACAAGTTTCATATAAACACCTCCTTTTAATTAGGTTATCTTAATTGTTAAGTTTGTCTTTGTTATAAGATTATATTAAATAAATGTAATTGTCAACTTTTTCTATTAATAGGTAATTCTATCAATGGCTGCCACTCGTAATGCCCCAGTATGAGTGCCTGCCTCTTGATATTTGACATTTGGCATTTAAAATTATGAATTTTTGAGGAAAACAACTTTCATAGGAATTATTTAGCTTTCATATGAAACGCAAATACCATTAAACTTCATATTTTTTATAAGTACTTACTTTTTCGGATGTTTCCCAGGCACTTCATTATAATGATCTTTTTACCCTGCTGTATATCTCTTCATGAATTTCATCTATGGATTTAATTTTTTCATCCCTTACACAGCTTATATCTATCCAGTTATATTTATTTGCTATATAAAGTGAGTTTTCATAGGAATGTTTGAGATAATTTTCATCCTTTTCATGAATATCCTTAGGGTGATGTGCCGATATATCCTCTCCTCTTTCATTTACAAGCTTAATGCTGTACTTAGGAGGCATATTGAGAAATATAACTATATCTGGAACAGGAAGCCCCATCTTTACAAATTCCAAATCCCACAGCCAGTTTAAAAACTTTTCTTTTTCATCTTTATCTTCAATCTTAGCTGCTTGGTGTATCATATTGGAAGTTGTATATCTATCTGCTAGTACTATACTTCCTTTATTATAAAACTTTCCCCATTCTTTTTTATAGTAAGCAATTCTATCCACCGCAAAAAAAGCAGAAGCAGTATAAGGATTCACATCCTCTGGTTTATCTCCAAACTCCCCATTTAAGTACATCTTAACAAGAGCAGATGAGGGACTTTCATAATGGGGATATTTTATTTTTATTATATCTTCATTTTCATCTTTAAGCCTATTATATAGCCTTTCAATTTGGGTTGTTTTCCCACTTCCATCAGTGCCTTCAATTACAATGATTTTTCCCATTTCGTGTTCTCCTTTGGTAAAATTTTATCCGATGGCTACCATCCGTAATATTCAAACGGCTGCTACGCCCCTGGATTGGTTCATCTTAGCTGCTAACAACGTTTATATATTCACCCTGCATATCTTCCATTCCGTTTAGCTGTATACCGTTTTCTTTTGCTGAAATTATAGTGTCTATAATTTCAGGAGTTATAAGCTCACCAGGCAAAATCACAGGAATTCCAGGAGGATAGGGTGAAATCATTTCACAGCTTATAAGATCTTTCGCCTCTTTTAATCTTACTTTCCTTTTTTTCATGTAGTATGCATCATGAATACTCATTACTTTCTCTGCCTTTGGTATTTGAATAATATAGTCATTTATTTTATTCAAATATCCATATTTTTTATCTATGTCATATAAAGCTTCATAAAGCTTTTTTATATCTTCTTTCGTATTTCCAACAGTAACAATAAGTACTATATTATTTAAATCAGACATCTCAACTTGTATTTTATACTGACTCCTTAAAATTTTTTCAAGCTTCCTTCCTCCAAAACTACTTTTAATAACTAATCTTAAGGAGTCCATATCATAAACAAAATCATCTTTTAAATAATCCATATCCATAACTATAAAGGATTTTAGATTTTTCATTTTTTCCTTGAAAAGTAAAACCTCATCAATCATCTCATCTGTAAGGAGCTTGCCCTGATTTTCCATTATATTTAGGCTGCTTTCCATAGATGCCATAAATACATAGGATGGGCTGGTACTTTGAAAAAGTGATGTCATAAATCCTATACCGCTATCATCTACCCCTTTGGATAGATTTAAAATAGCTGTTTGGGTAAGAGATGGCAAAGTTTTATGAAGGCTTGTAACAGCCATATCTGCCCCAAGCTCTATAGATGTCTTAGGAAGTCTGTCATTAAAAGGGAAATGAGCTCCGTGAGCTTCATCCACTATAAGAAGCATACCCCTATCATGAACTTCTTTTGAAATCTTTTTAATATCAGCACAAGTTCCATAATATGTAGGATAAGTTAAAACCACAGCCTTTGCATCAGGATTTTCCTTTATAACCTTTACAACTTCGTTAATATCTATTCCAACCCCTATATTAAATAAAGAGGAGACTTTTGGATATATGTATTCAGTTTTAATATCGCCAAGTAAGCAAGCAGAATACACTGAGCGGTGGCAGTTTCTTAAAACAATTATTTTTTCTTTAGGCTTTACTGTGCCAAGTATCATGGAATATATCCCACTGGTACTCCCATTTACTAGGTAGTAAGTTTTGGAAGCTTTAAAGATTCTTGCAGCATTTTGTTCCGATTTTAGTATTATGTCTTTAGGCATATGCAGATTATCAAGACCTGGGACTTCAGTATTATCCATTTTATACAGGTTATCTTGAATCTTTTGAAGCTCTTTGAAATTTCTTTTGTTATTCTTATGTCCCGGCATATGAAATGAAGTTATATCTTCATTTATATATTTAAAAATGCCCTCCGTAATTGGCATATCATTCAATAATAATCACCTTCTATTTGTGAACCGGTCAAGACCGTTCCCTATATATGTTTATTATAAGATATATGCTTGAAATGGTAAAGAAAAAGGGGCTGATGCAAAATGAATTTCATTCACAATATATTGTGAGATTTTCATGTTTTGCAGCAGCTCCCTTAAACTTCGCTCTATGCAGCTCCCCTGCAGCTTCTTATAATATTTATTCTTTTAATAAGTTCTTCACTGGGCTGAAAATAAAAACTGTAAACCTTATTGTTTTTTAAGACTTTACATTCATAAATAGGATTGTTTTTGTTATCTGTAAAAAACCTTGGCTTTTTTGATGCATTGAGATCAGCTAGTTTGTTATTTATTCTTTCAATATTAGTTATATTTTTTGCCTTAAAATTAAGTTCTACTGACCTTTTATTTCTTATGAGCTTTTCAATTATTACCTCATCATCAATTATCAAGTACTTATATCTTACCTTTGATTTTCTATAAAAATAAATTGTACTTAAAAATGCCAGTGCTACTAATGCATAACCTATAACCTGAAAGTTGCCCTTAACAAAGTCCCCAATTAAAAAAACTAAATCAACCCCTGCTGCAGTTAAAATAACAGAAATGATAATCTTTGATAGTTTTTGATTCTTTTCTCCAACTACTTCTTTGTAAATAGTTCCCATAAATATCTCCTCTTCTACATTGCTTTGTGTTTAACATAGATATTCTACTATCATTTTTATATAAAAGCTATGCACAAAAGTTGTTAAAATTTTGTAATTAATCTATTAATATTTAATCTTATTATTCTTTTATGAATGAATCTTACTAAAGGTAGTCCATGCTTCGTTTATTTAAGTTTTGCATGAAATATGCCACGTGCCTGGCACGTGGCATATTAATGTTCAAGGATATATTATATATTTTACCAACAATATAAGAATAAATCCAGGAAATTCAAGGAGTCCAACTGTTAGCGCTGTAAAAGGATTCAGCGGAATGTTAAAATTAAAATTTTTTCCTATAAGGTTAATAAAATAAATTACCATTCCTCCTAAAACAAACTTAGCTATAACTTTTGCAGCTTTTTTCCCCCTGTTTAGTGAAATAGCAATTACAAGAAGTAAAATTACTACCGCAATATATAACATTATATTAGAATCCCACTTAAGATCTACCAAAGGCATTCCCCTCCAATGACTTGTCTAAATAATAGATATGCTTTTGGTTTGAAAAATATCACAATACTAATATTTTTATTTTTAAATTTCATTTTTAGCCTGTCTAACTAAAAAGGATATCTTAGTTAAAAGTGCTTTTTCTTTATAGATAGTATATTCTACTAAATCCGGATCCTCTACCAAATCAAAATACTGCCTTATTTCATCCAACTCCTGTATTGAATTTTGTATTTCTTCTTTAAAAGCATCTTCCTTTAAGTTTTTCGCATGTTTCTTAATCCTTAACAAATTTAATATATTATATTGAATTTGTTGTAATTGCTTGCTTTCCATACAATCATCCCCTATATTTTAAATATTAATTGCTATACTTCTATTTTTGCCATAATAAGGGATAATTATACATATACAACTGACAATATGCCAACTGTTAGGGAACATCCGAAAAAAGGCTGCTTCAAGAAAAGCAACTTTTATGCCACGTGCCAGGTACATGGCATATATAATTGTTAGGGAAACCTCTTTTCTCACTTTGACTTTGCCTTCTTTATCAAGAATGATATTTTAGCTAAAAGTGCCTTTTCTTTATAAACAGTGTATTCCAGCAAATCCGGATCTTCAATAAAATTAAAATAAGCTCTGACCTCTTCTAATTCCTGAAGTGTCCTTTTTATTTCTTCCTTTAAAGGATCACTCTTACAATTTTTATCACTATTATCTTTTATAAAGTGCATAAAATGCTCCTTATAAGATTTGCTTTTATTATATATATGCTTAAACTTACAGCCATATGAACTATTACTTATTCTGAAAACAAATAAGGCAAGTACCTTCATCCAAGCAAAAATGCACTTGCCTATAATTATCCTTAAACTTCATTCCCTATATTCACTATATTTTGTGATAAGTTCATCTAACTTTTGGCTTAATTCTAATATCTCTGCACCAGTAGGTATTTTGTTCTTTCCATCAATTTTCCTGTTTAATTCATCTCTTATCTCTCTAATCTCATTTACTAAATCATTAACTTTATTATTATGTTCCTTCTTCGTTTCCTTTTCTCTATATAAATTTTTATCTGCTATTTCTATCATGTCATCCAAATCTGCTAAGCAATCAGTACAGGCTATCCCTGCACTAATTTGAATATTCATTCCTTGTTCCACCGCTAGTTTATGAATTTCTCTCCTAATTCTATCTGTTACTTTTTTTGTTGCTTTTTTATCCTGCTTAAAAAGTAAAACAATGAATTCGTCACCCCCATACCTTATCCCTAAATCCTCTTTCCTTATACTATTTTTAATTGCCTGCCCTACTATTTCAATTGCCTTATCACCTGCTAAATGCCCAAAAGAGTCATTAATTTCTTTTAAATTATCTATATCGATAAATATAAGGGAGAGATCTTTTTTACTATAAGGATAATGATATATTGAGCCATCGTTAATCTGTTCCCAGTAGTTTCTGTTGTATAAGCCTGTAACTGAATCCACTAATACTTTATTGCATTCACTGCATTTATAGTTATTTAAATCAATAGTAATTACATAATACTTTTGGTTAGCAATAATAATTTTATTAATGATCACCCAGTACTTGCCATAACTATATTGAACGCACGAATTTTCAGATAGCCTATCTAAAATATGTAATTTTTTGAGGTAATTATAGGCTTCTTCATTATTAATACTGCTGTACTGAATCTTATTTTCATAATTCAATACAATTCGAATTATCTCCTTAGTTCTATGTCGTCCCTTATACATTACAAATAGCCCCCAAATTTTCTGTTTGTTCTTTATTAGAACATATTATTACACAATTTCGGATAAAATACAAATGTTCCAATAGAGAACAAAGGAGTGATATATTATGAAATTAATATTAGATTCCAAAAAACGCAATATTGTAGGCTCTAGAGTTAAAATCGCAAGGTTAAAAAATAATATGACACAGCAGGAACTATCTGCAAAACTTGAAACACTTGCAGTCTATATAGATAGAGCAAGCATTTCAAAACTTGAGCAGCATAAAAGAATTACCACTGATATTGAATTGGTAGCCTTATCTCGAGTATTAAATGTAAATGTCAATTGGCTCTTAGGTCTTGATAAATAACCCGCAAATTTTCTATTTGTTCCTTATTAGAACATATTATTGAACAACTTCGGATAAAATACAAATGCTCTGATAGAGGACAAGAGGTGATATATTATGAAATTAATATTAGATTCCAAAGAACGCAATATTGTAGGCTCTAGAGTTAAAATTGCAAGGCTAAAAAATAATATGACACAACAAGAACTATCTGCAAAACTTAAAACACTTGCAGTCTATATAGATAGAGCAAGTATTTCAAAACTTGAGCAGCATAAAAGAATTATCACTGATATTGAATTGGTAGCATTATCTCAAGTATTAAATGTAGATATCAATTGGCTTTTAGGTCTTGATAAATAACCTTTATCCCAATATACGCCTATTCTTATAAATCTAACACTTATTCTCTCATCTTTCCTTTCTAATGAAGAATCAAATAAAAAACATGGTCATCAGGGTTTCCCTTTTCCCTAATAAACCATGTTTTCTAACAGTACTTTATTTGCATTTTAATTTGCCAAACAATCGTCTCTGCAAATGTATATAACCTTTCTTAATACGCAATTATTATAAATAATATGCATTGCCTTAGTTATACATTATGCTCATAATAGTTAGTTTCCTTTAAAATTGATTATCAATTTTCCATCTTCATATGAAAATATTGGATTGACTTTTATGGGAGACTTTATACTATCTTTTAAAATATCACCTGTTCTGAAAACCGAAAGCATAAATCCTATTAAAGCAGAATTTATTATTAGTGCCGCTTTCCCATAAGAAATCAGTGGCAATGATAATGCTGACAATATTCCATACCCAAGGTTACTAATAATATAAATGACTGCTTGCAAAACAAAAGTAAGCATTATTGATGACGATACTATAGTCCCCAAAACACTTTTTTGCTTAGTAACATAATATAACCCGAAAATAGAAAATGCTATAATAACTACTGATATTCCAATAAATGCAATCCAGCCAAAATTGTACGTCAATGCAGTAAGAATATAATCTGTGCCTGAAGCAGGTATTATGGGAACATTACTGCCAAATTGAGCAGGTGCAGTTCCCTTGCCCACAAATTTAGAATTCGCTAATAAATCCCTCACAAGACAGTAAATATAACCAGAACCATTGCGGTCGGAATATGGGCTAACTGCAGCACTAAGTCTGTTTAAAGAATGGGGGCTTTGTATAATATAGATAATGGCAGCAATAACCGCAATAAATGCAGGTATAAACACTAATAACAAACCACGCTTTTTATCGATTCCAAACCATCCCTTTACAATAGACATACAAAGGACAACAAGTGCTGATATTGTAAATAAAGCAAAACCAGTAAATGATGGTACAAGCAATAAGATAATTGCAAATGGAATATAACCTATACCACATAAAATAATACCTTTATATCTCCTGTGTCGCAAAGCATAAATAAGCAATGAATATGCAAGCGGAAATATTAAGGAAAGGTAGGATAAACTTACAGATGATCTGCCTACTAAAAACCAAGCTCCTCCATTTATTGGGTTGCTAAACAAAAGCCCTATAAATGAAATTACTAAGGTAATAAAGTAGCAATGTTTTGCATACTTGCCTAAAATGGAGAAGTCAAGTAGATAGCATATTAAAAACACCGTCAAAGCAATAATATAGGGAGCAAGGCTGAACCTGGCCAAGGAATATTCAGAAGAATCAATAAAATAATTCGAAAGCATACCTATCAACATTAACATAGCAGTCAAAGTAATCATTGCCCACTGAGGTTTTGGCTTATGAATTTTATCCAACTCCATACCGATGGAAACGGCATCACCCATCTGTAATATTGCTTTTTGTGTTGCTGATTTTTCATCTTCGCCCTGAGAAATATAGGCATCTCTTTGGTCGCAAAGATGATTTTCAATTTCCTCTGCAATAATATTATGAGCCTTTTTCCAACGTATTTGTTCGCATACAGTCTTGGAATATTGTTTTATTTCATCAAATGGTTGCTGCATAATTTACCCCCTCCGTTCAAAATTCTGTTGACCGCAGAAGAGTATGTAATCCATTCTTGATGTTTTTCTTGTAAAAGCTTTTTACCCTTAGAAGTAAGATGATAATACTTTCTTATTCGCCCGTTATCTGCTTCCTCTTCGTAAGACTCAACAGCTCCGTTATTTTCAAGATTGTGTAAAATAGGATAAAGTGTACCTGCTTTCAAGTTGAAAGTATCATCCGATTTTTGTGCTAGTGTTTCAATCATTTGATACCCGTACATATCTTTTTCTTCAAGCAGTTTCAGAATCAGAGTTGTTGTACTGCCTGCCAACAGGCTCTTATCTATAGACATATATAGCCCTCCTTTATATATAGACTATCTACATATAAATTATATATCGGCAATCTATATATGTCAATAGAAAATAATAATAAATGCTCAATACAACGTTATTTTTATTAAATCCAAAATGCATCAATAAATGCTTCAATGCAATTAAATGATTCAAACATTTTTCTATTGCGATGAAATAATGTGATTAAAGGTTATGTTACTCAGCAAACTTATCATCAATCATTTTTACTTTTTCAGTTCTCCCCATTAGTTCATAATAATTACGCCATTCCTTTATAGATTGAAGTGGAATTTTTACACCATTAATCTCTGTGTAGTCCATAATATTATCTTTATTAAGTGGAAAATAAAAATTTCTCCCCTTATTCACTATTATAAACCCTGCCATTACATCAATATCTACACCCTCAACTTTAAATTCAAGAAATTGTTTAGTTTTATATTGAATATTTGGATTTTTAGGCTGGAGTTCTCCTAAAGACAATAATATATTCTTTAATGCTTGCACATCACTTTCCGCAACCATAATATCTATATCATGAAATTCACTTGAAATTCCCTTTATATATAATAAAAGAGAAGCCCCTATTGCCCATGTGATATTATTATCATTTAATTCTCTTGCAACTTTAGAAAGAACTTCCAACTTCTTTTCTACTTCTCTCATGCTTTTCACCTGCCTAAATACTATGATTATTTATTTAATTTCAATCCAATATCTTCTAGTTATTCTTTCAACACCGTTAATCACATTTATAATTTTGTCTTGCAATAATCCAGAATTTTTCTCAATAACACGAATAGAACCTATATTATTATCATTGCATGTAATTAAAACCTTGTTTAAACCAAACAAAATTCTACTAATACGTCCCATATACCTTAATTTTACACTATATAGCCTATAAAGGCATCTACTTCTTTACACTGTTCTAATCAAATCTCTAATAAAAAAACCATAGTTACAAGGCATTCCTTATACCTTTTCCCTATGGTTTTCTACAACAACTTTATTTGCAT
>ENA-UOOH01001675-UOOH01001675.1-fermentation-metagenome-genome-assembly--contig:-NODE-1675-length-20903-cov-5.055977_pt1 | contig 20903 bp, 18 predicted proteins | sample MGYA00245778_ERZ724025 | MGnify/ENA primary metagenome ERZ724025 (study PRJEB28704, sample SAMN03018313) | fermentation metagenome | biome: anthropogenic terrestrial biome; feature: soil; material... | reverse complement strand
ACCTAGGAGCTGTTTTCTGCAATTGCCTTGGTCCGCCGAAACGAAGCATCCAAAAAAAGGTCGGGATCAGAGCATGGAACCTTCCCACACCCATCGCTAGGTCGAGAACGCCACCGCGCCCTCTGCGGGAGGCTCTCCGGATCCGGATGGGAAAGCCAGGTCGGGAGGGCGGCCGCCTATTCAAATTGCGTCTAGGCGCGGAACAAGTCTGGGATGGGACAACACATTCAGGTTAGACTGCTCACATGAAGACAGACCAGCCCGCGAAAGGTATTTGCACACACTACGCCTGGGTCATTCTTGGAGTGGGTACGGTGGTCGTCTTCGCGGCATTGGGCCTGGCCAGGTTCAGCTATACCTCTGTGCTGCCCGCGATGCAGCAAGGTCTCGGAATGGATAACAGCCAGGCGGGGGCGCTTGCCACGGCCAATCTGGTCGGGTACCTCCTTCTCTCCGCTGTGGGCGGGGCTTTGGCTGCGCATTACGGCCCGCGACGGGTCATCAGCCTCGGACTCCTCGTTGCTGCGATCGGGATGGTCATGACCGGAATGGCCGACGGCATTCTCGAAGCCGGCTTTGGCCGGGTGATTTCGGGCGCGGGGAGTGGGGCCAGCAATGTGCCGGTCATGGGGTTGCTTGCAGCCTGGTTTGTGCGCCGCAGGCGGGGTCTTGCGGCCGGCATTTGCGTGACCGGTTCCTCATTCGCGCTGATCGGGTTGGGACCGACCGTGCCTCGGCTGTTGCAGCAATTCGGGGCGAACGGCTGGCGCGTCTGCTGGTTGATCTTTGGTGTGGTGACCTTTCTGATCGCCGCGTTCGCCCTGCTCCTGCTGCGTGATCACCCAGAGGAAATGGGACTGGAGCCCTATGGCGCGTCACCCACATCCACAGCAGCGGCGAAGGCATCCGCCTTTCCGGTTTGGGGGCAGGTCTATCGCTCCTGGCGGGTATGGCATCTTGGGCTGATCTATGTCGCGTTCGGGTTTTCCTACATCATCTACATCACATTCTACTCAAAATTCTTGATTGCAGAGGGGGGATTGAGCGAGGTCGCCGCCGGGCGGTTGCTGATGCTGCTTGGTTGGCTCAGTCTTTTTTGCGGCCTGATTTGGGGAGCGGTTTCCGATCATCGGGGGCGGAAGCAGGCACTGATCATGGTCTATCTCATTCACTCCGCCGCGTTCGGGATCTTTGCCCTGCTGCGCATCCCGCAGGGATTCTTGATATCGACCATCCTTTTCGGCATCTCCGCATGGAGTATCCCTGCCATCATGGCTGCAGCATGCGGAGATTTGTTAGGTTCTCGACTTGCCCCGGCCGGTCTCGGCTTTGTGACGCTCTTCTTCGGGGTCGGCCAAGCCACAGGCCCGAGCGTCGCGGGGATGATCGCGGATGCGACGCATTCTTTTGTCCCCGCATTCCTGCTGGCAGCTGCGATCGCGCTGCTCGGGGCGATAGGGGCATACTTCCTGCCTGGGGACCGCAAGCAGGCGTGAGAGAGACCTCCCGCTTCGGTCGGTGGCCGGAGAGCCTTCCGCAGAGAACGCAGAGGGCGCGGTGGCGTTTTCGACCTGGCCCTGGGGGGGGTAGGTTGCAGGCTGGAGCCCGTCCAAAAAGGTCGATGGCGAAGCAAGATCGGGGTCGGGGGCGCTATCGGTCTCGGTATCGAAGTTTGATCAGTCCAAGAGGGCCAGGTGCCAACCAGGACAGGGATCGATTTCTCTGAATTTCGATCGGACTGATCGGAAACCTATGCCTGGAGGCGACGCATGAAGGAGCGTGCCTTTTCGGACGGGCTCTTGTTAGGAATGGCACGGTGGAATTGGAGGGGATGGGGCAACTGTGGGGCCGTTTTTTGGGGGAATGGTCGGTGTTGGCAATGGGGTTGATGTGGAGTTAGAGCCGACGGGGACGTCGGCGCTCCCAGGGTCGGCGCTGCCGGGGTCGGGGTCGCTATCGGGATCGGTATCGAAAGGACGCGTGATGGGATTCAGACATGAGAAACCGGGTACCGCAACCGTATTTATGCGGTCCTGACACAACTCGGCAGTCCAGTTTGAGTGGTCCGTGAAGGCCGGGTGCCATGGAGGGCAGGGATCGATCCCGATTTCGATTTCGATTTCGATTTCGACAATGATCTGAAGGGTCTGCAACCCCCTATCTTTTTGGGAATGATTAGATACATCGTTTGAGCAGGCCAAGACAGTTGCTGAACAACAGCTCCGATGTAGGCGCCCCCCTCCAAAAGGCTGCTATGCCCCCTGCGACACGCAAAGGCTTGCCGGGTTTGAGTGCGGACCCATGTGGAATCCTGATAACGCGGTTGTGGCGGATTCCGTGCGGTTCGTGTTATGGTTCCCTCCAACACAGGCCTGCAGGAGGGATTCATGAACAAACGCGTTTTTGCGATCGGTGCACATCCGGATGATATCGAGTTTGGAATGTCAGGGACCCTGTTTCTGCTGCGTGCAGCGGGTTGGGAAATCCATTACATGAACCTCGCCGACGGCTGTTGTGGGTCGATGGATCACGGTCGTGCGGAGACGGCTGCGATTCGGCTGAAAGAGGCGCAGACCGCCGCAGGGCATTTGGGTGCGCATTTCCATCCCCCACTGGTGCCCGATCTTGAGATCTTCTATGAGCGTGGGCTGTTGGCCAAAGTGGCGTCCGTCCTCCGGGCGGTCGCGCCGGATGTACTTCTGGTACCCTCGCCTGAGGACTACATGGAAGACCACATGAACACCTGTCGGCTGGCTGTGACCGCGGCCTTCTGCCGTGGCATGATCAATTTTCCGGTGGAGCCCAACCGCCCCACCTTCACCAACGATATCGTCATCTATCATGCGCAACCGCATGGCAATAAGGATATGCTGAACCGGTTTGTCATGCCGGATTTCATGATCGATATCGAGGGCGTAATCGGGGACAAGGCCGAGATGCTCGCTGCGCATGAGAGCCAGAAAGTCTGGCTCGATAAGAGCCAGGGCATGAACGCGTATCTCGAGATCATGCGTTCGTTTGCACGGGAAGTCGGTCAACACGCATCAAGGGCATGTGCCTTCGCCGAAGGTTGGCGGCGTCACAATCCGCTCGGTCTATGCAACCCGGAAGCACGTCCCATGGAGACAGCGCTTGAGCGGTTGCTTAGAACCCCTGCCGATGCATGAAATCGTCCTCGCCCCGTGCGCGTGCGTGACTCGGATCCTTATGTTTCATGCTTCAGCAGGCCTTCGAGGGTGTCGGTCAGCTCCTGCAATCGAAACGGCTTCGCCAAGGCCGCGCTGAATCCGTGGGCCTTGAACTCCGCCATGACCGGGTCGCTCGGGAATCCGCTGGTCACGATCCCGAGCACCTGCGGATCGATCCGAAGCAATTCTTGGAATGCCTCCTGTCCGCCCATTCCCGCCGGGACCGTGAGGTCCAGGACCACTGCGTCGTAACGCCGGTCGGAATCCATGGCCTCGCGGTAAAGGGTAACGGCCTCCTTCCCATCGGCTGCGCCGTCTCCCGCATACCCTTTCATTTTCAACCAAGCCAGTGACGTGGTTCGGAGCGACCTCTCGTCATCCATCACCAAGACTCTGCCTTTGATATTCTGTGTTTCAGTTGCACTCGCGGTCATTCTCACCGGTTCTCTTGGGGGGGGAGTAGCCTTAGTGCATTTCCACGGAGCAGCTCCCGATTCCGGAGCGAAGGAAATTGAATTGGACGTTCGGATGTTCGGCCAGGAGGGACATCGGTACTGCTGTATCCGGCATTTGGAGTGAGATCATCAGTGTGGTCAGCCGCATTCCGAACGGGTTGTCGTGATGCCCGGGATGCCAGATCGAGACCTTTTCCGCCTGCCATGTCTGAACCGGACCGACCGTGACCGCCTGGTGCGGGACGTTTTGAACGGTCCCGCCACCGGAAGTCCGCGCATTCTGCATCAGCGTCATGGGATGAAGATCTACGACCCGGGTCGAGAGCTTGCGGTATTCCTCGACGGGTGGCGGGTTCTCGCGGTAGGCGCCCTCGCGCTTGGGCGGATCGTTGAACGCCCAGTGTTTGACCTCGCCCTGACCGCCTTGCATGACCAGGCAGCGGGCTTGTGACCAGCTGCGGTTATACGGTTCGGGATCCACCCCGGGAAAATGAAGGTTGGCTTGCGGCATGGCCAGTTCCGGCCGGATCCGGCGGAAACAGAGGTCGAGGTCGGCACGCGCAAAACCCAAGGGGAAGTCGATTCCCACTTCGCGGCCATCGACCACCCATTCGTCCATCCCCCAGAAATGACAGTGCCGAAGGTTGAGCTCCAGATCATTGACCAGCTGGGCGACGAGGGGCAGTTGTTCCGTCGGCCCGATGGGTCCGCAGATGCCGCACGGGTTATCTTCCGTCGCTTGGCGCCAGGCGGTGATGTATTCCATGGCCTCCGCCAGAAAGAACTCCTCGCGCGTGTCATAGAAGCGGATTCGGAAGCCGTCCCGCTCCAGCCCCTTGATCTCCTTTTCGGTCAGTGCCGCTGCGTCGTCCAATAACTCTTTGTCGAGCGTCGTGTAGTCCCACCAATCCGGGGCAACCTTGCTGAACGGTCTCATGTCGTGGTCATCCTGTTTCGTGATCGTTGATCCAAAAGCGTCTAAGATTGTCCACGCTGCTGTGTTGTCACGGCAAGCGAGCACTCAGCTTGCGCCAGGAGGAAGTCGTCAAAAATGATTCGTCCATTTGATCGATCATGGTTTCGAACCTGGCCATGGGGATAGTGAACGATAGGACGTTGGGATCCACACTGGGGCGGGCGGAGACGTCAAACAATCCCAGGACGCAGCGGGGGCGCTCCTGCGCGGTCTCCATGAGCGGGTATTGCAGGATCGTGGCGCATCCGGACCCCATCGGGGCGATCACGCCATGCGGCGACGCCCAGTCGAAATTGGCCAGGGTGAACAGGCCCGCGATGACGTCGGCCGGCGCCAGGAAGATGACCAGCATCGGCTCGTCCTCAGCGGTCAGGTGGTCCCACCGCTTCCAGACCAGGTACCGGCCCGGGGCCTCAAAGGGGGGCTGCTCCTGCATGAAGCGCTCCACCAATTCCGGCGATTGCTTGTACCGCTCGCCTTCGAGCTGATCCGGGATTCCGCAGGAGAGAAAGAACGGGAATTCAGGCCGCAGCTTCTGCACAAAGCCGGTGTACCGCTTTCCTCCGGGACAGCCGGGTGTCTTCCGGTCGTATACGAAGGCATGACCATCCTGGACTCGAGCGAGGTTGCCGATCAGGCATCGATCGACGACCTCTGAATCGGCCAATAGATCGACCGGTTCCTTGTCGGTATAGAAGGCCCCAATCGGCAATGCCGCATTGGGGAAATACTTGGCCCAGCGCTCTTCGAACTTCTGTTTCAGGGAAAGATCCATGTTGGTTCCTCGAAGGCCTTACTCGTCATGCCGTTCTTGGCGTTTACCCGCGGCACAGACCAACCTATGCCAGAAAGGCGTGGGTCGGATCAAGCACTTCGGATTGCATCGGACGCGCATCGGGTGTATGCGGGGTGCGTTTCAGTCTCTTGAGCGAACCGAGAATCACACCCAACAACTGTATTGAGCGGGAGGATAGGCGGATCATGAACCAGCGGACGCAGCTATTTTCGATCGCGGCCATCGGGCTATGCGGATGGCTCATGTTATTGCATGCCCACGCGGCGCCGGCCCTGCCGGTGGGGGGAATGTGCCTGTATCCGGGACAGCCTGACAGTGAACGCCCGCGAATCACCGCCTACCTTCCTGAAGCCGGCTCCGCTACGGGCGCTGCATTTGTGGTCTGTCCGGGGGGCGGTTACGGCGGACTGGCCCCGCACGAGGCCGAGCCGATCGCCCGCTGGTTCAACACCCTCGGCATTACCAGCTTCGTTCTGGAATACCGCCATGCACCTGGATTTCATCATCCCGTTCCACTTCAGGATGCCGCACGCGCCATCCGCACAGTACGCGCATACGCAGAGGAGTGGGGGCTCAAGCCGGATCGGATCGGAATCCTCGGGTTTTCCGCGGGTGGTCACCTTGCCTCCTCCCTCGCTACCCACTTTGATGCGGGCGATTCCTCCGCGGAGGATCCGGTCGAACGGGTCAGCTCCCGGCCCGATGCCGCAGTCCTGGTCTATCCCGTGATCTCGTTCGTAGCGGAATGCACCCACATCGGCTCCCGCACCGCTCTCCTGGGTGCTGATGCCGATCCAGAGCTCGTTCGTTCCATGTCGAGCGAGCTGCAGGTGACTGCCCAGACCCCGCCGACCTTCCTGATGCACACGGTCGCCGACACGGTTGTGCCGTATGAAAACAGCCTCCTCTTCGCCGCGGCGCTGCGTAAAGCAGGCGTTTCGCATGAGCTGCACATCTTCGAGCCGGGCGAGCACGGCTACGCCTTGGGCCAGGGGCACCCCGTGCTCTCGGCATGGCCGAACCTCTGCGCCAACTGGCTGAAGGCCCAGGGGTTTTAGGGCGGAACGCGCTCCGGTCCGGATGGGGGAGGACTCGCGCAGAGGCGCAGAGGCGCAGAGAATAATTGGGAAGGGGGGATTGCAGATCCATCGGAGCTGTTTTCTGCAACTGGCTAGAGCCCGTCCGAAAAGTTCCATGGCGAAGCAAGCTCGGGGTCGGGGTCGCTATCGGGATCGGTATCGAAAGGACGCGTGATGGGATTCGGACATGAGAAATCGGGTACCAATACGGTGCTGACACAATTCGGCAGTCAAGTTTGAGCGGTCCGTGCAGGCCGGGGATCGATTTCGATTTCGACAATGATCTGACAGATCGGCAACCCCTCGTACTCGTACTCGCCCCATCATCGTGTACGTGAACGTGTACCGCTTCGCTGTGTACGTGTACGTTTCTGGGCCGAGCTTGAGGGCCCGAAAAGGTCCATGGCGAAGCTAGATCGGACTGATCGGCAACCATTGCCTGGAGGAGCTCGCCTTTTCGGATGACCTCTGGCTAGGTCAGCGGAAAACTGATTTTCCCCGAATCCTTCCCTAAAATGCATGGATCTGGGCCTTGACCCTCAACACCCCCATGGCCAGGTCGAAAACGCCGCCGCGCCTCTGCGCCTCTGCGCCTCTGCGCGAGGCCCTCCGGGTCCGGATGGGGAGGACATGTTCGGAAGGCGGGGAGGTTTACCCTCTTCCTTTTCGGACGCCCTCGTCTGGGGGATCTTTGTTGGTCGGTGGTTCGTTCCTTGCCTGATTCGGCGGACTTCGGTTGACCGGTATCGGGCGTTGTGCTATAAGAAGCAGTCCTGGTAATGACAGCGCTTCTACCCATGTGAGGGTGGCGAATGTCGGCCATTGGGTACGGGGCGTAGCGCAGCCTGGTTAGCGCGTCTGCTTTGGGAGCAGAAGGTCCCCAGTTCGAATCTGGGCGCCCCGACCATCTGTCTTGTTTTTTTGGGTCCGCACCCCAATGCTGGACGTTGACGAAACGGGTCAATCATCTCTGTATAGGGCATTGGTGGATTCAACGGCCTTTCGCACTTCGTCTAGCAGGCGCAGCATGACTAAAAAAAAGCGCACCCCGACGGTCCAGCTTCTGATGTTTGGAAGACATTACCGGTTCCATGGTTGGGCCATGGATTGCCTGGTGCCGATCATCGTCGTGGCCTGGGCCCTTTCGGGCCAGGTCGCCGTCGGCCAGGAAACTGGCGATCCGGCTCCGGCCATCTCCGAGTTCTGGCCGAGTGCCGGGCAGACCATGGTCCTGATGTTTGAGGACACCGATCAGGGCGGTGTGCCGTTGCGAATGGAGACCTCCACCGACCCCGCCCGCGCGGGGTGGCGGGAGATCACCGAGGTCGAGTTTTTTGAGCTCGGTAACGGAAAATACGGTGCCGTGGTCCCGATGCCGGACGCGGTGCGAGCATGCTTCTATCGCCTGGTTCGCCAGTCGGCCTGCCGTTACGGCGGCGTGCTTCTCATTAATGAGGTGGTGACGGACAACGAATCCGGCATTGCGGATGAAGACGGTGATCGGTCCGACTGGGTTGAGATCCGCAATATCGGGCAGGAGCCGGTGCCGTTGCGCGACTATTGCCTCTCCGACGACACGGGCGATTCAACCAAGTGGCGATTCCCGGCATACACGCTCCCTTCAGGGGGACCCCTCCTGGTCTTCGCCTCCGGCAAAGACCGCCGTGATACGGGGGCTCCGTTCCACACGAACTTCCGGTTGAAGACCGGCCTGGAGACGATTGTACTGGCGTGCCCGGACGGGTCGGTGATCGACCGGATCGAGCCTGGGCCCATACCGCCTGACGCATCGGTGGGTCGCGGACCGAACGACCCGATCCGTTGGTATTGTTTCCAGGCTGAGGACGTCACACCGGGTGAGCAGAACGCTCATCCCGCCGGCAGCGGTGCCACGATCTTCATCGAGGCGCCGGACTTCTCCGAACCGGCCGGGTTCTACACCCGGGACTGCGTCCTCGAGCTGATCAATCACAGCGGTTCAAGCACGATTCGATACACGCTGGACGGTTCCGAGCCCAGCGTGGCATCCGCAGTCTACACCGAGCCGATCTTACTCCAGACCACGACCGTCGTCCGGGCGCGCACGATCGACGTGCGTGGCAACAGCAGCGCCGTCAGCACGCGCACTTTCTTTCTCGGCGCATCGCACGATCTCGCGGTTTTGTCCCTCGCCACTGCTCCGCAAAACTTCGAATTCAGGGACGGATATTTGTACGGAATCGGCGATCAGCTCTTTGACGCTCAGGGCAACATCAAGACCAGTTTCCCCTTTTACGGCTCCAACGCCTGGGAGGAGCGTGAAATCGTCGTGAACTTTGAGTTTTTTGAGCCGGAGGGCAAGGGGGGCTTCAACATGCTCGCCGGCCTGAAGATCTTCGGCGGGTGGGGTTCCCGCGGCTATCCCCAGAAATCGATGGCGGTCTTTGCCCGGCGCGAATACGGGTTCGGCAAGATCAGCCATCGCGTCTTTCCGGGGCTGGAGGTGGACCAGTTCGAGAACCTGGTGCTGCGCAACTCCGGCAACGACAATCAGAGCACGCACCAGACGATGCCGCGTCCCCCTATTACCGAGTTTTCAGCTCCGAATTCGTACGGGAGTTATTTCGTCAACGGCAACTACACGCTGATGCGTGATGCGCTCGTGCAGAATATATGTCGTGAGCTGGGCCTCGACATGCAGGGCTATCGGCCGGCGGTGTTGTATGTGAACGGCGATTACTGGGGGATTTACAACATTCGTGAAAAGGCGGACGAGCATCTGATCGCCGCACATCATCAGTTGCCCACAGCCGGGATCGACCTGATCGAGGGTTTCGGCTCGGCCATGGTCGGCTCGGCCTCGTACTACAATCAGATGCGGGATTACTTCTGGTCGCACGACCTGGCCGCCCCACAGAATTACGAGCGGGTCAAAGACCAGTATCTCGAGATCGACAATTTCATCGATTATCACCTCTCGGTGCTCTACTGCCAGAATTTCGACATCGGCAATATCAAATGCTGGCGCCCCCGGGTTCCCAACGGGCGGTTCCGCTGGATCCTCTTCGATCAGGACTACGGGTTTCATCTCTGGCCGCCCGAGGTCTACCTTCCCGCGATGGCGCGTGATTATTCCGATTACGACAACATGTTCGATTTTTATACCAACCCGGTCGGTTCCTCGATTAGTTGGCCGAACTCGGGCGGGATCACGCTCCTTCTGCGTGGGCTCCTCGCGAATCCTGATTTCAGGAGCGATTTCATCAACCGCTGTGCCGATTTGCTCAATAGCACCTTCCGTTCCGAGCGCGTGGTGGCCATGATCTCGTCGATGGCGGCGGTCATTCGACCCGAGATTGCGCCGCACCTGAGTCGTTGGAGCTGGCCGTCGCTGACCGCACGCGGCTTCGGCGCTCCACACAAGCCGGAGGACTCGCCTTTCTCGATCGATCAGTGGGAGGCGAACATCCAGGGGTTGATCAATTACGCGCAAGCGCGTCCGGATAAAATGCGGCAGGACCTGCTCGAGCATTTCGACATGCAGAACGGAACGGCCGAGTTGCGGGTGGAGGTCTCCCCCGCGGGCGCAGGCCAGGTACAGGTGCATTCGCTCACCTTGGGGCAATTCCCCTGGACCGGTGTCTACTTCGTCGATCTGCCGCCCCTGGTGCAGGCGCGGCCCGCCCCGGGTTTCCGGTTTCATGGCTGGCTCATCAACAGTGAGCAAAGCACGGATGGAACGGACTTGCTACCCGAGTTCAACGAAGGGGAGACTCTCCGTCTGGAAGCGCAGTTTGAACCGTCCACCCCATAACATTCGGCGCCCCATTCCCCAAGCAGCGCTCCGAATGATTCCCAATGTGATCCACGCCATTGCACGATAACACCGACAGCGATGAGTTCCTGATGCAGGCCTCCGGCCAGGGTGATCTGGAGGCTTTCGCCCGCCTTGTGGTCGGGGTGCCATCTTTTTCAAATCAGGCAAAAAAAAACAGCCTGCCGCGGGTCGGGCGTTCACCCTTGATGTTGCCGCGTCTCCCATCCCGGGATATAAGAGCAAATCTCCTCCGGAATGGCACGTACCGGGCGCAACACCTTCCCAAAATTGAAAACCATGAACACAATCACACGAATCCTTGGAATGCTCTTCGTCACGTTGCAGAAAGTGGTGGACCGCTGCATCCGCGATCATCATATCTCACGCTTCGCCGAGAGCGGCCGCAGCATCAGTATCGGCAGGAACTTCTGGGTCTATGCCCCAAAACTGATTCGGTTGGGCGACGAGGTGTCGATTGCGCATGACGTCACCCTGCGGGCGCTGACCTCCTATCCGTGGAGCAACCCACCGGTTACGTTCACCCCGTCGATTCGGCTCGGGGATCGTGTGTTCATCAATTCTTACAGTGAGCTCTCCGCCGTCGGGAGTATTGAGCTTGAAGACGACGTGATGCTCGGTCCCGGCTGCTTTATCACGGACAACTCGCATACCTTTACCGAAGCCGAATCGCCCGCCCGCGCCCATCCGGTTCAGTACCTCGGACCGGTTCGCATCGGAAAAGGCACCTGGATCGGCGCGCATTCCGTGGTCCTTGGCAATGTCACGATCGGTCGGCACACGATTGTGGCGGCGAACTCGATCGTGAACAGGGATCTCCCGGATTATGTCATCGCCGCAGGCGCTCCGGCCAAGGTGATCAAGCGTTTCAACCCGGACACCAAGGAGTGGGAACGGGTGGGGTAGGATGTTCCATTTCCGATTTCCGCTTCGGGCCTGCGAGTCGCGGAGAATACCCAAAAGCAGATGGAGCGTGTCAGGCTGGATCCGAGTTGGTGCGTGCGGCGGCAGGCTTGATGCCCACGAGGCCGTAGTGATACGGCTTCAGGTCGAGGGTCGGACCAGGACACTGGAAGCCGGCGGCTTGGATGCGCATGCGGCATTGCTCCGGCCGTGGGCGGATCGCCATGGATGGTCCACGCGGGGTGGTCGGGTCGTAGTTCCAATGGATGACGCCAAGTCGCCCGCCGGGACGGAGCACTCGCATGGCCTCGTCCAGCAAGCGGTCTGACTCCTGGGCGTGGAGGATGTTGAAGAGCATGACGAATTCGACGCTACATTCCGGCAATCCGGTTCCGGTCTCGACGAAATCGCGCTGGATGAATCGCGTATTGTCAAGGTTTTGCTCCGACGCGACGCGTGCGCACTCGACGATCATCGCGTCCTCGATATCGAACCCGTAGAGCGTGCCTGCGATTCGCTGGGCGGCAGGTATGGCAAATGTGCCGTAGCCACAGCCGAAGTCCACCGTGTCGCCGGTGGATTCGGTCAGCCCGAGCGCGGTAAGGATGGCGTTGGGTTCGAAGAAGGTGTCCCACAGCTCACGCTCCGGCATTCCACTCTCGCGTGTCTTCATAAAGCTTCCTCGATGGGTGGGGTGGAATCAGGTGTTCGGTGAGCCTGCCATTGGTCCCAGAAGACCTCGAAAAGCCTGCGATGGCCGACTGCATTCGGATGCGCGTCTTGAGGAAGCAACTCCCCGGCATCTGCGGAGAAGGTCGATTCTAGGCGGATCACTCTGTAGCCCTCCTCGTTCAGCAACCGGTGGACCCCCGGCAATCCCGTGATGTCATAGATCACCAGCGGCACGGAGCGCGCCTCGAGAAATGCCCGGATGGCGGCCAATTCCTCGAAACATGTCGCCCACTTCCCGGCGTGCTCCAGGTCTGCAAACGCCGACGGCACGAGGAGTTCGTCGAGCATGGCCCCAAACCCCTGGTTCTGGTAGAGCAGGTTGCGCATCGCGTTCTTCAACAGTCGATAGAAGGCGCTGTGTCGCGAACACCACGCATGGTTGAACAACCGTTCCGCAAGCCCGGATCGGACCTCTTTCAACCCGACCGGGGTCAGGCTGCCGTCCGGGGTGACATCCCACAGCCGCCCCTCCCAGTCGTTGGTGAAGAGAAGCAGCACGACTTCGGTCGGGCGGATTTCATCGAAGACCAGTTCGAGGTAATGGCGGTAGTGCCAGGCGCCATAGCCCGGTGTGCCTGCGTTGTGGACGGCGTCGGTGCCGCCGCCGGACGGTTCCTCGGCCAAGCGTTGCTCCAGCAACCCGGCGAACGATTCATGATGGGGCACGCCCCAGCCGAACAGGACCGAATCGCCCAGGAGCAGGATGCGCCGACTCGGCTTCTGCTCCTGCTCAATTGCTACGATGGGCCTGCCAACGCGGAAGCCATTTGCGTCCAGAGTGACCGGGACGTCGCCCTGCGTACCCTGATAGCCGGGGCGCAGTCGGTAATCGCAGGTCGAAGCGGACTCAAACGGGCCTGGATAGAAACGGTAATCGGTGGCCAGGCCGGCGATGCGGACGAAGCCCTCAAGCAGACCGATACTGAGACCAGCTGAGAGCAGGACCGCTGTCAGCCGGCGTTTCCAGCGGCTGGGTCTTTGGGCGTGTTTTCTTTGTATTCCGTGGTTCATGAGAGAATGTCGCAGCTGATGTCATAGCAGTGTCATAGTCCGGGTCACAGTATGTCATAGCTCAGCCAGGCGGTAATGGCGGGTGGGATCGGTTGCGCCCGTGCCGACTTCGGCGATCAGGTTCTGGTCGAGCATCCCCTTGAGGTCCCGCTGCAAGGTTCGGCGGTTGACGCTCGGACAGAGGGCTTCGAAATCCTGGATGGTCAGCCTGCCGTGCTGCAGAAGGTGGCCCAGGGCCTTGGCCTGGCGCTCGTTCAGGCCGTGCTGGTTCACCAGTGCGTCACGGCGGATCACCTGCTCGCTGCGCACGCGCACCTCGAGCATCTGGATTTCCAACCCGGTGATGAAGTAATCGAGCCAGCCGGTCAGGTCCATGCCGACGTCGCGCACGCTCTGGATCGACCTGTAGAAGGTCGGCCGGTCGCGGTCGTAGTACTCGCTGATGGTGAAGAGGCGCTTGAAGTCGTAGCCGGCCTTATAGAGGCAGAGCGTGGAGAGCAGGCGCGAGGTCCGCCCGTTGCCGTCCAGGAAGGGGTGGATGTGCACCAGTTGGAACTGCGCGATGCCGCTGACGAAAACCGGATGGATGTCGAGATCGGAGTTCAGCCAATCGACCAGTTCCGCCATCATGATCGGCACATCCGTCGGCGGGGGTGGAGTGTAGATCACCTCGCCCGAATAGGTATTGACCACGTAGTTCTGCACGCGTCGGTATTCACCCGGGTCCGCGTGTCCGCCGCGAACGCCCTCCACCAGCTTGCCATGGATCTGGCGGAGCATCGCCTCCGTGATCGCCTCACTGCTATCCAGGCAATCGGAGACGAACTCGAAGGCGTTGCGGTAGTTGAGCAGCTCCCGCGCATCGTCCGGGTCGGCTTCCGGCACGGTCTCGCCCTTCCAAAGCCGCTCGGCCTGGTCCAGCGTCAGACGGGTCCCCTCGATGTGGGTGGTGTGGTGCGCCTCCAGGATCAGGGCCTGTTCGCCCACCTCGCGCACCCAGTCGGGTGAGACCTGTGCAGCCTCCAGAAACCCGCGTGCCCGCTCGATCCGGGTGATCGCTGAGGTCATGCGATTGGTGATGGTGAATTTGGGGGTGAAGGTGGACATCATCCGGCTCTTCTTCGTGCCTTCGTGGCTTCGTGTGAGATTCCCGGTGTCTGGCTATGTTTAGGCTTTTATTCTACCGCAGCGGCGGCGCAGGTGGAAGCCAGAGGGTGCGCCAGGGAGGGGCTCACACGAAGGCACGAAGCCACGAAGGGGGGATTGGGGCCTCAATCACCAACCCATAGTTGTGTGACGGGGACCGCGTACAGGCCCTTTCCGAAACCCACAACGACGTCGCCGTCATAGAGGACCACTCCGGCAGCAAAACGATTCTGGATGGCATCTTTCAGCTTTCGCAGTCCTTTGAAGTCATCGCTGGTCACGGTTGAACCCGCCTTCACCTCCACACCAGCTACGCGTCCCTCCGATTCCAGCACCAGATCTACTTCTACCTGATCCTTGTCGCGAAAATGGTAGAATGCCACCGCTTCTTCTTGCCAGCTGGCGTGCCGGCGTAGCTCTTGATAGACGAAGGTTTCCAGTAACCGCCCGAACAACGAACGGTCCTCCCATAAAGTATTCCCGTTCACCCCGAGCAGCGCCCCGGCCAAACCTGTGTCACCGACGTGCAGTTTGGGCGTCTTGACGAGCCGTTTGAGGCGGTTGCTGTGCCAGGGGGGCAATTCGTCCACCAGGAATATCCGTGACAACAGCGTGAGATAATCGCGGATGGTTTGACGGCTGATTTGAAACGGCGCTGCCAGTTCGGTGACATTCAACAGGCAAGCGGTCTGCCCTGCTGCCATCGCCAGCAGGCGCTGGAGGGCGTCCATGGCGCTGATTCGGGCCAGATCCTGAATATCCCGCTGGATCATTGTATCAGCGTAGCCCCGATACCATGCTGCCCGGCGGCGTTGATTGTTCCGTGCAATGGCCGCCGGAAAGCCTCCACAGACCACGAGTTCAGCGAGGGTTTTTCCCAAACGCTCACCAGATGGACCTGCCTTGAATTCAGTGGCAAACAGCCTTGAAAGGAACCTGCACGGCTTCCCTGCAAGTTCCGATTGCGACAGCGGATGCAGCCGCAAGATTTCCATACGCCCCGCCAGCGAATCCGCTAGTTTGGGCACAAGCAGCACATTGGCTGAGCCCGTTAGGATGAAGCGTCCCGGTCTCCGTCGGACATCCACTGCCGCCTTGAGAGAAGTAAATAATTCCGGAACCCGTTGCACCTCATCCAGAACAGCACGATCCGGAAGGTCTGCCACGAATCCGACTGGGTCGGCCTGAGCCGCCGCCCGCTGAACATCGTCATCAAAGGTGAAATAGGTAAACCCACCCTCATCGCCCACAATCTTGGTCAAGGTGGTTTTGCCGCACTGCCGCGGCCCATGGATCAGAACCACTGGCGAATCCGCCAGCGCCTCCCTGATGCGCACGCTCAGAAAACGCGGATAGACAGTCTCTTCAGGCATGTGTCCATGTGTAAGTTATTCATCGTCCAATTGCAAGTTTCTATTCGTCCAATTGCAAGTTTCTATTCGTCCAATTGTCGATTTAAAAGGTCAAATCATGCCGCGAAAGCAGCCTGGGGGGGCGGGGACGGATGGCCTCACACGAAGGCACGAAGGGGGGTTAGAGGTTGGGTTGGGTGAATGCCGAGGGCAGGGGTGTCGTTGGGCGGAGCGTATAGCCCATGGCACGGTAGCCTCGTTGGCGCTTGGCCCACATGCGTGCGAGCTGGGGCTGATCTGTTTCTGCGTAGTCGTAAATGCGCACATCCTGTTTATCGGCATGTTCCCGGTGCAGGCGTCCGGCATATTGTTGCAAGGTGCCCTTCCAGGAAATCGGCATCGCCAGCACCAGCGTATCGAGTGGCGGGTGGTCGAAGCCTTCACCGATCAGGCGGCCTGTGGCAAGCAATACCCTCGGGGGCGACGGGCCCAATTGATCGAGCTCGGCGAATACAGCTGTTCGCTGCTTCTTGGACAAGCGTCCATGCAGGACAAAACAGTTGTCGACCTCATTCCCAAGCGCCTCTTGGAGCAGCGTTAGGTGATCGGTCCGCTCGGTGAGCACAAGTACCTTTCGACCTTCACGATAGGCGGTCAGAACATCCTTGGCGATATGACGGTTACGGTTCTCATCATGGACGAGGATTCGGAATACTTCCTGAATCGGCGAATCTGGCGGGATTCCTGGCGAGGATAGGTCCTTTGGCCATACCTCTAGTTGGGTGGGTGCTGTTTCGGGGGTGGCGGCGGTGTGCCGGATCGGTCCGCACTGCATGAAGATAATCGGTTGGTGTCCGTCTCGCCGTATCGGTGTGGCCGTCAGCCCCACGATATATTTCGCTCTTGCCTGCTTCAAGACAGCCTCGAAGGATACGGCCGAGATGTGATGGCACTCGTCGACGATGATCTGACCGTACTGGTCAAGAAACTGGCCCAAATCTTCCCGCCTAGACAGCGATTGCATCACTGCGATATCGATCTTTCCGGTGGGTTTATTCCTGCCTCCGCCTATGAGTCCCAACCATCCTTTGGGCAGCTCGAGGAAACTGTTCAAACGCTCTTCCCATTGGCGCATCAGCTCGGTACGGTGCACCAGAATGAGGGTACTCACCTTGCGCCGGGCTATCAGGGCGGCGGCTGAGACCGTCTTGCCGAAGGCCGTCGGAGCACAGAGCACACCGAATTCGTGTTGGAGCATCGCGCGTACCGCCGCTTTCTGATCCTTCCGCAAGTTGCCGGTGAATTGGACGGACACCCTTCGTCCGGTCAGGCGTTCATCCTGTGACACTGGACGGATGTTGTTCTCCTGAAGCAGATCCAGAACTGCATCAAGACAGCCTCGGGGCAGGCTGATATGCCGAGGGAAATTCTCGGCGCAACCAATAATTCTCGGCTTGTTCCAGACTGAAAGGCGCATGGCTTGCGCCTTGTAGAATTCCGGATTCTGGAAGGCGGCGAGTCGGACAAGGCGATTGGCCAGCGACTGTGGCAGATCTGATTTGGCAATAAAAACCTGATTGGCCAGCACCAGGGTTAAGGACTCCGGAAGGGGGCCTGCAATCCGGGCTGATACAGGTGAGGGCCGTTGCCATGGCACACACTCCTCCTCCTCGGATATGAAGGCCACATCCAGCGGATGATGCCCGTTGCAGCTCCGAAGGATTGCGACCTCCAAATCCCTGAGGGACATAGGCTGCACGGATGCCAGGAATGCCCACTGGTCGGAAAAGGGTTTCAAGTCATCATCGACGAACAGACTACGTCCCAAATTCCTCGGCTGTTTCTGCAAGGGCAGGGCGATCAGGTTGCCGAATCCGCCATTAGGCATGGTGTCCTGATTGGGGAAAAGACGGTCGTAGCTGCTCAGTGACAATTGTCGGGTGCGGTTACATGTGTGGCTGATCAATGCAGCTCCGAGTTGCCTGGCCTCGCGGGCCGGAACCGGCTCGGCAAAAAAGATCCAGACGTGAGCACCATTACCGGATCGAGAAATTTCAAGAGCTGCAGGAATCTCCAGTTCACGGCAGGATTGCATGAAGGCCTTGGCATCCTCTTGCCAGCCGTCGTCGTCGAAGTCAGCAGCGAGAAGGTAACAGCGGTCATCGGTCAGCAGCGGGTAGACACCGATGGTATGGCTCCCGGCGAGATGGTCGTAAATCACCTGATTGGTCACGGGCAAGAGTTTGCGATGCTTGCAGTCGCCGCATTTCACGCGGGGCTTGTGGCAGATGCCGGGCTTCCACTCATTGCCGCAGGCTGGTGCATAGCCGGAGTTGCCTTTGGCTGACTCCCACCGCAAGGGGTAGACATCCGTGCGTCCTCGGAACAGGCCTCGAAACAGGGCGATCTTGTCGCTGGTGGTGAAATGGGTTTGGGCTGGTGTGGATTTGTTTCGAACTGGTTCAGGGATAGCTGGCTCATCCCAGGCGATACCGTGCTGGGTCAGCAGCTTCTTGAGGCGGGTGTTCTCCTCGTGCAGTCGTTGCAGTTCATCGTGTGCACCGTTTGATAGCATATCAGTGCATTCCTCCATCCGCCTCCCATTTCATACTCGGATTGTCGAAGCCATGACGTGAGTTTGTAGTAGGCCAGCTACTTCTTGTCGGCATGGCGAAGCAGCCAGCGTTGGCCTTTGCTGGTCCACCGATAGCGCTGAGTCGGACTGCGCGGGGAACTGGGTTGTATGGGCTCGATCCGGGTGATCGCTGAGGTCATGCCGTTGGTGAAGGAAAATTTGGGGGTGAAGGCGGACATCATCCGGCTCTGCTTCGTGGCTTCGTGGCTTCGTGTGAGGCATCTGGCTCTACCGCAGCGCGGCTGCACCAGGGATGGTCTCACACGAAGGCACGAAGCCACGAAGGGTTAGGGTTAGGGGAAGTGGGGTGGAGAATTGTTTTGGGTCGGTGTGACAAGCCCAGAACCCGCGTCAGATTGTTGGTCTTCGCCTCGCTGGTCCCAATCGCTCGCATCAAGGCCGGTAGTTGGTCGGTCGACATGGCAAATGGCGGGCCCCTGACCTTGCCGACAGCCGCAGACCATCCCGCAAATAGATGGAAAGACAGGTGCTGCTTGGGTGAACATCATCCGGCCCCCCTTCGTGCCTTCGTGGCTTCGTGTGAGATTCCCGGTGTCTGGCTATGTTCAGGCATTCATGATACCGCAGCGGCTGCGCATGTGGAAGCCGGAGGGTGCGCCAGGGATGGCCTCACACGAAGACACGAAGCCACGAAGGGGGATCGATAGCCTTGCGATGGCCAAGATTCATTCTTTGGGCAGTTCATGGCGGGGAATGACCGTGGTGAACCTGGGGCCGAGTCTCGATTCGCTGGCTGGTATTTCCGGAGGATGAACATCGGACCGGGGGTCTCGCATTGCTGCCGACCTTCAATGTTGACATCTCTACCTCATAAGAGTGGTGTCATTGCAGAGAAGGGCTCGAGGAAAGGAGCGACGCCGTTGAACTTTCAAGTATTCCTTGGAAGTTGCGGTTTGTAACCCTCGAAGTACCGCACGCAACAAGTCGAATCCAATCCTCTCTTGGTCCAGACGAAGTCGCACCGCTTGGTGAGTTCCTGCAGTACCGGCTCGCTGGTCTGAGCCCCGTGCAGGGCCTCCAGCTTTTCCCCAGTCTTGATTTGGGACTCGGGTATGAATGCCCGCGCGTTCTCGGGGAAAATGGTCCGTTCGGTGTCGAAGACTCCAGATCGCAATTGGCTATAACCGTCATTAAGGGCACCTCTCAATAGCGGTTTCAGAAGTAGCTTCGGAGGTTTGTTTCATGATTGGGTTCTCCGTTTGGCGGCGCGCACCTTGTAAAGGCGCTCGGTAAAGCCGCCTTTGCTTTCAAAATCGGCGGCCAACCGTGCCACCTGGTGGTCAAGAAGAGCACAGGCCACGACCAGCAGGGTCAGGACGGCGTTGGCCGACAATTCGGGGTAACGCTCGGTGGACAGAGTGGACTTTGTGGACGGAGTGGACCTTTCTGCATCCTGTCCACACTGTCTACTCTGTCCACTGGGTCCACCTGACTTCGCCGCTTCAATCACCCACCTTGCCACCTCATCGGCGTTCTTGCAGTGCCGGTCGATCAACGCCTGCCGCAGCGGATGTCCCCGCTGCCACTCCGCCAGTCCCCGCTGACGCAAAAAATCTTCATAATCGAGTTTCAGCTCTTCCAGGCTGGCGCGCGCCACCTGGGTGAGGCCGTTCAGGCAGAGCCTGACAACGATAATAAAGGGAAGAAAGGCTCAACACGAAAAACACGAAGGACACGAAGATTCCAATCATTATAAAAAACAATCCCTCATACTTCGTGCCCTTCGTGGTGAAATCAATGCGCTGGCCAGAGGCCGAGCACGCACATCCTTCATGCCTTCATGGAAAAACCGCACTACCCACCCCGGGCACGCCACCAGATTTTACCAGGGTAAAATTGACCTCGCATTTTTACCCGGGTATATTCCTTCCCGAACAAACCTATCAGGGAACAAAACGGGGATGAGTGACGATGATGGAACAACATGAGCCCGCTCAGCAGAATTACACAGCGTTTAAGGGCGATCGCTGCATTGCCTCCGGCACCCTCCTCGAGGTCGCGGAGAAGGTGAAGCGGTTGTTGATGAAAAATCAGGCGTCGGACGCCATCCTGATTTTCGATAACCGCACCGGCAGGCAGGTCGAGGTAGACTTCAGGGGAACCGTGGAAGAGGTCCTGGAGCGGATACTGAAGGCATCTGCGGCAGCAACCGGCGCCCTGTCGCCCACGCGCGGACCGGGCAGACCGCGACTGGGCGTAGTCTCGCGCGAGGTCACGCTCCTGCCGAGGCACTGGGCCTGGCTGAACAGTCAGCCGGGCGGTGCATCCGTGGCTCTGCGCAAGCTCGTCGAGGAGGCGAGGCGCGCCAACAAATCGCTCGATGAGGTCCGCGCCGCGCAGGATGCGGCCTTCCGCTTTATGTCCGCGATCGCGGGCAACCGACCGGGATTCGAGGAAGCAATCAGAGCATTGTTCGCTGCAGACGCAGAACGATTCAATGAAATGCTGACCGCGTGGCCGGAAGACATCCAAAACCACACCCGAAAACTAGCCGCCGCCGCGTTCTCGAAGAACGACTGATCCGACTGATCAATCGTCCGCATGCCAAAGGCCTTGATGCGCGCACGGTCCGCCGTGCGCACATCCTTCATGCCTTCATGGTAAAATCCCAGTGCGCCGGCCGAGGGCGCCCCCTTTCACCTACCCACACGGATTGCAGCCACCTCCAGCAGCCCACTGCGACCCACATGCTCATGATAGCAGCGTGTCTGGCAGAGCCCGCAGCCGACGCAGCGGTCGGCCAGCACCACTGGAGCCAGGAACCCGCTCTCCTCGATCGGGAAGCCGTCCGCATC
>ENA-UOOH01001673-UOOH01001673.1-fermentation-metagenome-genome-assembly--contig:-NODE-1673-length-20936-cov-50.364733_pt1 | contig 20936 bp, 12 predicted proteins | sample MGYA00245778_ERZ724025 | MGnify/ENA primary metagenome ERZ724025 (study PRJEB28704, sample SAMN03018313) | fermentation metagenome | biome: anthropogenic terrestrial biome; feature: soil... | reverse complement strand
CCATCCGCATGGAACCCGTATTTATGGTGTTGGGCCAATCCGCAGCAACGGCTGCATGCCAGGCAATAGACCAAAGGAAGGCGGTACAGGATATTGACTATTCATTACTGAAAGAAAGACTGCTAAAGGACAAACAAGTATTGGAAATTGATATAAAGTAATATAAATTTTTAATTTTGGGAATTATCTGGAGTTTTCTAAAGTTCTAGATAATTCCCTAAATATTTAGCCTAAAATCATGGTTACACGAAGAGATTTCATCAAAACAACGGCATTGGGAGGGACATTAATAGCAACAGGACAAATGTCAAATGCCCGTACAATTATCCATTCTGCAACAAAACCTGATTCTGGGTTCATTCAGGACAGTGAAAAAAAAATACCTGTAATCAAAGATGTGGACATCATTGTTGTTGGGGGAACATCCGCAGCAGTTGCAGCAGCAGGAGCTGCTTCTAGAGCCGGAAGTAAAGTCTTTCTCATTGCCCCATTATCATATTTGGGCGACGATGTATGCGGTTCATTTAGAATAATCTGCGACGACAATAAGAAACTTGACAATCCCTTGAGCAAACGCCTCTTTCTGACGAGTAAAAACCCTACCCCTCTTTTTATAAAAACCGAACTCGAAAATGAATTAATTGATAACGATGTAGATTTTCTTTACAGCAGCTACGCCACGAATATTCTGGTTGATGAAAATGACGTTCCCTCTGGTATCGTTATTACTAACCGCTCCGGTCGTCAGGCTATAAGATGCAAGGCAATTATTGACGCTACGCACACTGCATCGGTTGCCCGGGTTGCGGGTGTACGGTTTACGGACTTCAAAGCTGGAGAATATGCATTTAACTTTGTAACCGTTGGTAGTGAGCCACAAACCATCCCCGGTGCAAAACTGGAAAAAATTCCTTATGCAGTAACAATTAAAAACAAGCAGTTACCGGTTGTTCGCTATACGTTCCAGTTGCATGTTAAAGATGATTCCTACGCCACTATTCAGGAAATTGAACAAACAATAAGGGATATGACATGGACGCCTGACCAAAGTGATAGTTCGGATATTCTTGAATACATTCCTTTCGTTTCTATTCTATCAGAGTGTGAAAGTAGAGATAATATTTCCCACATGCAGGAACTAGCACTTGAGTCATTAAAACCCAAAGGTGTAAAAAATGTATGGGTTTTAAGCCCTTCAGCCCACGTCACAAACGAAACCGCGGAAAAGATAATGCAGCCGGTATTTGGAACTTCACTGGGAGTAATAGTGGGTGAAACAGCTGCAATGTATGCCAGAGATAATCAACTAAAAATGAACGCAAAAGTTCGCACTCCATCAACAAAAGGAAATAAGAAAGGAGAAATCAGGGAATTGTTGAACCCGCTTCGACCAGACATGAACTGTGGCTTTGTCACTTCTTCAAACGATGTGTTACCTGTTTTGGGCAACTACGATATTGTTGTTGTAGGAGGAGGAACTGCGGGGGCACCTGCAGGGATATCAGCTGCAAGACAAGGAGCAAAAACACTGGTTCTTGAATACCTCCATGGATTGGGTGGGATTACAACCCTGGGTTTAATCGGACGATACTGGGATGGATACAGACAAGGATTCTCGTCAGAAGTAGACAAAGGAGTTCGTTCAATGGCTCCATTAGATCACCCTCGTCAATTGAAAAACTGGAACAGCGATCACGTGTCCGACTGGAAACAGGAATTTTTCCGTAAAGAACTCAAAATGGCGGGAGGAGATCTATGGTTTGGAACGTTGAGCTGTGGAGCACTGGTGAAGAACAACAAGGTCTCGGGTGTTGTGGTAGCCACGCCCTACGGAAGGGGGATAATTTTATCGAAGATTGTTATTGACAGTACCGGAAGTGCCGATGTCGCCATAGCAGCCGGAGCTGATTACGATTATACCGGGAAGAATGTTGCTGTGCAGGGTGCCGGCATGGGGCACTGGAATCCGGGAGACTATTACAACAACAACGACTGGAACTTTGTGGACGATTCAGACGTTCTCGACATAAGCCGGGTATATGTACAAGCCAAGAAAAAAATTAACGGACAGTACGATTTGGTTAAGCTGCCTCAGACCAGGGAAAGAAGGAGAATTGTCGGAGAATATACCGTTTCCGTATACGACGTGATAAGCAAAAGGCGCTACCCGGACACGATCTCATACCACAAGAGTTCGTTTGATACCCATGGGATGATTGTGGATCCCTATTTTATATTGTCTCCACCTGAAGCAAGACATACAATATACGATGCGGATGTTCCGTTACGAGCATTGTTACCCAAAGGAATGGATGGAATTATTGTAACAGGACTAGGAGCTAGCGCCGACCGCGATGCCATGCCTGTCATTCGGATGCAATCCTGTCTTCAAACCCAGGGATTTTCTGTTGGTATCCTGGCCGGAACAGCTGTAAAAGAGGGTAAGGCTGTAAGGGAGGTAAACATAAAAAAAATTCAAAAACAACTTGTCGAAATTGGAAACCTTCCGGATCGCATATTGAAAGAAAAACCCCACAAAGGATACAGCGACAAGGAGTTTGGAGAAGCAGCAAGAAGTCTCAAAGATAACTACAGCGGCCTGGAACTGTTGCTGACAGATCATGAGAGATGCCGAAAAGCAGTAGGAAATGAAATCACAAAAGCCACTTTACAAGAACATCGGGTCATATACAGTTCGGTTTTGTGTATATTGGGTGACAACTCCTATGCCTCCGTCCTGGCCGATGAAATCAATAAAAGTAACCTTTGGGACAAGGGATGGGATTACACCGGAATGGGACAGTTTGGCCCGTGCATGAGCAGAATGGATTCTTTGTTGATTGCATTGGGTAGCTGTCGCGACAGCAACTCTCTGCCTGTAATTCTGAAAAAAGCATCCGTCCTGGAACCGGAGAGCTCATTTTCTCACTTTAGAGCAATTGCAGTTGCATTAGGAGAAATAAAAAGCAGGGATGCCGTTCCCGTTTTGTACGAACTCCTTACGAAGCCGGGAATGCGTTTTCACCACATTTCATCCTATAGAGATGCGCGAAGAAAAACAGTACCCGGGTTAAACGATACCAGTGTGCGAAATGCTGCGTTAAAAGAAATCCATCTGGCCTATGCCCTGTTTGTTTGTGGTGACAAAAATGGACTGGGAGAAAGCATACTAAAAAGTTATGCCAATGGATTACAAGGACATTATGCCCGCTTTGCAATCGACAAAGTGTATTCATCGTTGTAGAATTATTAAAAAAAGCTTTCATGAAAAAAGTTGGATTTTTACTGGTCATGGCCTTGCTGGCTCTATTACAAGCCTGCGGAAATTCAGGCAAATACAAGGCTGATGTCATTATTTACGGAGGGACTTCCGCGGCGGTCACTGCGGCTGTTGAAGTGGTTAAATCGGGGAAAAAAGCCATAATCGTTTCCCCGGACACACATTTGGGTGGACTTTCTTCAGGCGGTCTGGGGTATACGGATACAGGCAACAAAGCCACCATTGGAGGGTTGTCCCGGGAGTTTTACCACAGGGTGTGGCTTCATTACAATGATTCGAACTCATGGAAATGGGAAAGACACGAGGAATATGGCAACAAGGGACAGGGAACACCGGCTATGGATGGAGAAAACCGTACCATGTGGATTTTTGAACCACACGTGGCGGAAAAAGTCTTTGAAGATTTTATCAGTGAGTACAACATTCCGATATATAGGGATGAGTGGTTGAATAGGGAATCAGGGATAGTTACGAAAGAGGGTAAAATTGTTTCCTTTACCACACTCTCCGGCAAAACATTTGAGGGAAAAATGTTTATTGACGCTACCTATGAAGGAGACCTGATGGCTGGTGCGAATGTTAGTTATACAGTCGGGAGAGAAGCCTGTTCGGAATATAATGAACAATGGAACGGAGTACAGGCCGGTGTATATCACCACGGGCATTATTTTAAATCCGACATTAGCCCTTATGTCATTCCGGACGATCCTAACAGTGGACTCTTACCTTATATTTCCAGTGAACCTATACAACCTAATTGTACGGGTGATGATAAGATTCAGGCTTACTGTTTCAGGTTGTGTATGAGTAATCACCCGGACAATCGGGTATCGTTTGAAAAACCGGAGAACTACGATCCGAAGAACTACGAACTGTTGGCACGTGTGTTTGAATCGGGCTGGGATGAATGGTTCAATAAGTATGACATGATTCCGAACCGTAAAACAGACACAAACAATCACGGTCCGTTCAGTACCGATTTTATCGGAATGAATTATGATTACCCTGAGGCATCTTACGAAAGAAGAAAGGAGATCATCAAAGAACATGAGAATTATCAAAAAGGCTTGTTGTATTTTGTATCGACTGACAAACGGATACCCGAAGACGTCAGAAACGAAATGAGCAAGTGGGGCCTAGCCAAGGACGAATTTACGGATAACGGTAACTGGCCGCATCAATTGTATATTCGTGAAGCAAGAAGAATGATTGGCCACTATGTAACCACTGAAAATGAAGTTCTTGGAAAGATAAACGTCAAAGACCCGGTAGGGATGGGATCTTATACCATGGATTCCCACAACATACAGCGATACGTGACTGGGGAAGGTTATGTACAAAATGAAGGTGACGTAGGCGTTCACCCGGGAAAACCGTACAAGATTTCGTATGGTTCCATTATCCCTAAAAAGGAAGAATGTACCAACCTGCTGGTTCCTGTCTGTGTTTCGTCAAGCCACATCGCTTTTGGCTCGATCCGCATGGAACCGGTATTTATGATTCTGGGCCAATCTGCAGCCACTGCTGCATGCATGGCAATAGATCGGAAAGAAGCAGTTCAGGATATTGATTACTCACTGTTAAAGGAAAAGTTGCTGAGTAAAAATCAAATACTTGAAATTGATTAAAAAAAACCATAACACTTTACAATAGTAACTATTCATAAATAGAAGAAAATGATTACTTTCCTAACGTCCCTGGCCATCCTTTTAGCCGGTTATATTTTTTATTCCAGATACCTGGAACGGACTATGGAGGCTGACCCGAACAGGCCTACCCCGGCTGTATCCATGGGTGACGGGGTTGACTTTGTCCCCATGCCCTGGTGGCGAGTCCTGCTTATCCAATTCCTGAATATTGCCGGATTGGGCCCCATCTTCGGCGCAATCGCCGGCGCTCTCTGGGGACCGGTCGCATTCGTATGGATCGTCCTGGGAACCGTGTTTGCGGGAGCCGTGCACGACTATTTCTCGGGAATGCTCTCTGTCAGGCACAACGGGCTGAGCATAACTGAAGTCATCGGCATCTATCTGGGGAATATAACAAAGCAGTTAATGAGAATCTTCACCATTGTGCTCCTGGTGCTCGTGGGGGTAGTCTTCATATCAGGCCCTGCCGGTATCCTCGCCAACCTGACACCAGCCACTTTGGATTTTAGATTTTGGGTCTGGGTGATCTTTTTCTATTATATTTTGGCAACCCTGCTACCCATTGACAAGATCATCGGAAAGATTTATCCGGTCTTTGGATTTGCCTTGCTGTTTATGGCTGCAAGCCTGATTATCGCCCTGATAATTAAAGGGTATGCCATCCCGGAGCTGACCTCCGAAAATTGGCGGAACTTTCATTACGACAAGGAAAAGTTTCCCATCTTCCCCATGCTGTTCATAACCATTGCCTGCGGTGCCATTTCCGGTTTCCATGCCACACAGTCACCCCTGATGGCACGCTGTATGAAAAATGAAAAGGAGGGCAGGAAGGTTTTCTACGGGGCAATGGTTATCGAAGGGATTGTCGCTCTCATCTGGGCTGCAATCAGCATGAGCTTCTTCGGCGGCATCCGGGAGCTGGGCGAGGTGATGGTGGCACAAAAGGGGAACGCCGCATGGGTGGTGAATGAAATCTCCAACTCCCTGCTGGGAAAATTTGGGGCCATACTGGCCATACTGGGGGTGGTGGCGGCTCCGATCACTTCAGGCGACACCGCTTTCAGGAGCGCAAGGCTCACCGTTGGCGACCTGCTGAGGTTCAATCAAAAACCGATAAGGAACAGGCTGATAATTACGATTCCGCTATTCGCCGTGGGGTTCTTGCTTACTAAAATAAACTTCGACGTGGTCTGGCGATATTTTGCCTGGTCTAACCAGACGTTAGCCACGGTTGTTCTCTGGACCATCACCGTATACCTCTTCCGGAAAAGAAAACCGTATTGGATAACCCTGCTCCCGGCCCTGTTCATGACAGCCGTGGTGACAACATACATCATGCTTGCCCCCGAAGGGCTTGCCCTTTCAAAACCTGTCTCATACGCTACAGGATTCGCTGTCACAGCCCTCGTGTTTTCGACCTTTCTGTTTTATACAAGAAAATTTACAAAAATAAAACAACACCTTTAAAAAATGTCCTATTCAAATGGAATCTATTTATTAATCTTTCTTTTTTAACTTAATCTAAATAAACTTATTCTTGTTTTTCAACACCCCAACCAGCAATTCAAAGCTGGTTGGGGTGTTTGTTTTATTTTTATTGTTTAACCTCCATTTTTTCAGCATTTTTATCATTTTCTTAAATTATTCCTTTATCTTTGCAATATATTTAGACGTTGCGATGATTTTTTCACATTCAACATACACGACTCCCTTCACTATGACTATGACCCCCTGGGGGGTTATATAATATTTTACATCCACACGGCAACGCTGTTTGCCACATGCAAATCAACCGGTTTGCCACATGCCATCCTACTTTTTTTTGTTTCATTAAAAAAACCGTTCACAACGGTAAAAATATATTCATACACATGAAAGTTATGAAATTTGGAGGGACATCCGCAGGGACTCCCGAAAGTATGCTTTTGGTTAAAAACATCATAGAAGCTGAAAAAGAGCCTGTGATTGTTGTGGTCTCCGCTCTTGGAGGCGTGACCGACCGTCTTCTACTGGCAGCAGATTTTGCGTTAAATGCAAACCCGGGTTACCAATCGATATTGGAAGAAATCATCTTCCGACACGAGGAGATGATCAGGGAAATGGTAGTTTCCGCTGTCGATCAAAAGGAACTGAGGCAGAAAATCGACCCGATGTTCGAAGACCTGCGCAACATATTGCGGGGTGTTTACCTGATCGGAGACCTGTCGCAGAAGACATCGGACAAGATCGTCAGCTACGGCGAACGTTTCTCCTCGCTAATCGTAAGCAAAATAATCGACGGGGCTAGAGTTTATGATTCCACTCAGTTTATCAAGACCACAAAACAATTCAGCCATCACATCCCCGACATCGCGTATTCCAACGAACTGATCAAGCAGGCATTTTTAAGTGACCCGCTTCCCAAAGTGGCTATAGTTCCTGGATTTATCTCGTCGAGCAAGGAGGCGGACGATATCACTAACCTGGGCCGGGGTGGATCGGACTATACCGCCGCCATTATCGCTGCTGCACTTAACGCTTCTGTGCTGGAAATATGGACGGATGTGGATGGCTTCATGACGGCCGACCCCAAAATCATCAACTCGGCTTATGTCATTGAAGAACTCTCGTTTACGGAGGCCATTGAGCTTTCCAACTTCGGGGCAAAAGTGATCTATCCCCCAACCATCTTCCCCGTCTACCACAAAAGCATACCTATCCGCGTAAAGAATACTTTCAAACCTGCTTCGGAGGGCACACTTATCCGCAATATAAAGCCGACCCCTAACGGAAAAATAATCAAAGGCATCTCGTCGATCAACGATACCGCCCTGATTACCATACAGGGACTCGGCATGGTAGGAGTTATCGGCGTAAACAAACGGATCTTCACGGCATTGGCGGATAACGGCATCAGCGTTTTTCTGGTCTCCCAAGCATCCTCCGAAAACAGCACATCCATCGGAGTCCGCACCCAAGATGCCCCGCTTTCCCAAAAAGTACTCAGCAAAGAATTTGCGAAAGAGATAGAGAGGGGAAGCATCAACGAGATTATTGTCGAATACGACCTGGCAACCATTGCCGTAGTGGGACAAAACATGAAACACGTGCCGGGGGTTGCCGGCAAATTTTTCGGAACGTTGGGAAGGGGTGGTATCAGCGTTGTCGCGCTAGCTCAGGGTGCATCGGAAACCAATATTTCCTGCGTGATCGCCAAAACCAACCTGAAAAAAGCACTCAACATCATCCACGATTCGTTCTTCTTGTCGCCTTACCAGGAATTAAACCTTTTCGTTATCGGAACCGGAACGGTCGGGAGCAAACTGCTGGCACAGATTAAGCAGCAAAAGCACATTTTAGAGGAACAGAACAAGCTGAAAATAAACATTGTAGGAATTGCCAACGGACGAAAAGCCTTGTTCTCGCGCGACGGGATTTCCCTCGAGAATTACTTCGAAAACCTGATGTCCAGGGGCGTCAAAAGTTCACCTCAACTGATCCGGGATGAAATACTCAAAATGAATATCTTCAATTCCGTCTTTGTGGATTGTACTGCCAGCCAGGCCATTTCAGAATTGTATGAAAGTCTGATATCCAGAAATATATCAGTGGTGACGGCAAACAAAATTGCAGCCTCGTCCGACTACAAGAACTACCATCACCTGAAGGAGACCGCCCGAAAAACCGGAACAAAATTTCTTTTCGAAACCAATGTAGGGGCGGGATTGCCCATTATCAACACGATGAACTCCCTCACCAACTCGGGAGATAAAATCGTCAAGCTCCAAGCAGTACTATCGGGGACACTGAACTTTATTTTCAATACCCTGAGCGAGGATGTTCCTTTTAGCAAAGCCATAAAAATGGCGGTGGACGCTCAGTTTGCCGAGCCCGACCCCCGTATCGACCTGAGCGGATTGGATGTTACCCGCAAATTGGTAATCCTTTCCCGGGAAGCCGGCGCTCAAGTGGAACAGGAAAATGTGCAAAAGCACCTGTTCATCCCGCAAAAGTATTTCGAAAGCACCCTTGATGAGTTCTGGTCAACCATCCCCGAAATGGATGAAGCTTTTGAAAACCGGAGAAAAAAACTCGATAAAGAAGGGAAAAAGCTCCGCTTTATTGCTACGTACGACAACGGCCTGTGCGAAGTCGGCTTACACGAGGTGGAAAAGGGACACCCTTTCTACGACCTGGAAGGTAGCAACAACATCATTATGATCACCACCGAACGCTACAATGAGTATCCGATGGTCATCAAAGGCTATGGCGCAGGGGCAAGCGTTACCGCTGCTGGCGTTTTTTCCGACATTATTTCTATTGCGAACATACGATAAAGAAAGAAAAATGAAATACATCATCATCCTCGGAGACGGCATGGCAGACGAACCCGTTGCAAAACTCGGCAACAGGACGCCCCTACAGGCAGCCAAAACACCGTATATGGATAGGCTGGCACAAAAAGGACGCAGCGGCATGCTCGACACCATTCCCGAAGGCATGTCTCCGGGAAGCGAAATTGCTAATCTTTCCGTGTTGGGATACGATGTTCCCCGGGTGTACGAAGGCCGGGGTGTGTTGGAAGCCGCCAGCATGGGTGTAGATATTCTGCCGGACGAAATGGCAATGCGGTGTAATTTAGTGACTATCGACAGCGATGTGCTGAAGAATCACTCTGCCGGACACATTCCCACAGCAGAAGCTGCCGAACTGATTCATTTTCTGGACGACAGGCTCGGGAATGACCGGTTTCGCTTTTATCCCGGTGTTTCGTACCGCCATTTATTAAAAATGAAAGGTGGAAACAAAAACATCGTTTGTACCCCGCCCCACGATGTTCCCGACAAGCCTTTTTACCCCTTGCTGATCAAACCGGCCGAAGAGCCCGCCCAAAGCACTGCTGACGAACTGAACAGACTGATCCTTGCCTCGCAAGAAATACTGCCGGCTCATCCCGTAAATCAAAAGAGGATTGCCCTGGGAAAAGATCCGGCCAACAGCATCTGGCTGTGGTCGCCCGGGTATCGCCCCGGCATGCAGCCGCTGAACAAGAAATATCCTATTCAAAAAGGAGCGGTAATCTCGGCCGTTGACCTCATCAGGGGGATCGGTGTATATGCAGGATTGGAGGTTATCCAGGTGGAAGGTGCCACCGGGTTGTACGACACCAACTACGAAGGGAAGGCCCGTGCCGCCCTGGATGCACTGAAAGAGAACGATTTTGTTTTCCTGCATATTGAAGCCAGCGACGAAGCCGGACACGAAGGGGATGTGGATTTGAAAGTGAGAACCATCGAATACCTCGATTCGCGCATCGTAAAACCCATTTTCGAAGAAACCTCAACGTGGGACGAACCCGTCACTATTGCCGTCTTGCCCGACCATCCCACTCCCTGTGCTATCCGCACACACACCCGTGATGCCGTTCCTTTTGTTGTCTATCACAAAGGAATTGAACCCGACAGCGTAAAAACATACGATGAGTTTGCTGCGAAAAAAGGTGTTTTTGGCCTTCTTCGCGGGGATGAATTTATGAAGAATCTGATTTTGTAGAACATGAACTATTACAGCACCAACCAGTCCGCACCCGTTGTATCGCTCCGGGAAGCCGTGGTAAAAGGACTTGCTCCCGACAAGGGGCTTTATATGCCCGAAAGTATCCCCCATCTTCCGGAGGTTTTTTTCGATGAAATCGGCCGTTTTGGATTGATAACCATCGCTAGAACGGTAGCCCGGGCTTTCTTTGGGGAAGATATCCCACAAACAAAACTGGATGAGATCGTTGCCGACACGCTCAATTTTGACATTCCTCTTGTAAAGGTGGAAGACGGAATTTATGCGCTGGAGCTTTTTCACGGGCCAACCTTTGCCTTCAAGGATGTGGGGGCCCGGTTCATGGCACGGATGTTATCCTATTTCGTGCAGGAACAGAGGCAGGAAGAGGTAAAAGTACTGGTCGCCACTTCGGGCGACACGGGAAGCGCGGTTGCCAACGGATTTTTGGGAGTAAAGGGCATCCGCGTTTTCGTTTTGTACCCATCGGGAAAGGTAAGCGATATTCAGGAAGCTCAGTTCACTACCTTGGGAAAAAATATTGTTGCACTCGAAATTGACGGGACGTTCGACGATTGCCAGGCCCTGGTGAAATCGGCGTTTATGGATGAAGAACTAAACCTGCAGATGAATCTCACCTCAGCCAACTCCATCAATGTGGCGCGCTTCCTGCCTCAGTCGTTTTATTATTTTTACGCTTATGCACAACTGGCCAGGCAAGGGATTTCTACGGATGTGATCCTGTCTGTGCCCAGCGGGAACCTGGGCAACCTTACCGCGGGGCTTTTCGCCAAACGGATGGGATTACCGGTAAAACGGTTTATTGCCGCTAACAACCGCAACGATGTATTTCGGGAATACCTACAGTCGGGGAAATATACTCCCCGGCCCTCTGTACAAACCATAGCCAACGCCATGGACGTAGGTTCACCCAGCAACTTCGAGCGCATCCTCGACCTTTACGGACACTCTCACGAAGCCATTTCAAAAGATATTTCCGGATACCGGTTTTCCGACGAAGAGATACAATCGGCTATCAAAGGGGTATACAAAGGATCAAGCTATCTCCTTGACCCACACGGCGCCTGTGCTTACCTGGCACTGAAGGAAGGCCGGAAAGCCAGTGAGGCAGGTATTTTCCTCGCCACTGCACACCCTGCCAAATTTAAGGAAACCGTGGAGAGTTGTATCGCAAAGGAAATTGAAATTCCCGAAGGATTAGGGGCATTCATGAAACAAAAAAAACAATCGTATCCGCTCCCCCGGAATTTTGCTGCGTTTAAAAAAGCGTTAATAAACTTGTCTTAAGTTTTATTTTGGATATTTTTTAACGCTATTAAACCTAAATTGATTAGTTTTGCGCTTAGAATCAGATTGGGGCTTTTCGTTGATGAAACAACTCATAACCGTTTTATATTTTCTAACCGTAACCACGCTTCTTCCTCAACTTTCTTTTTCCCAAACAAGAACGCTGAGCAGTGATTCATTGCGTCAACAGCCCACAGACTCAGTTACTGCAGACTCACTATCGACAAAAGAGAAGCTCACGGCCCCGGTATTCTATACAGCCCAGGATTCCATGGTTTTCACCAAAGGCAATTTGGGTTACCTTTACGGTGACGCCGATGTAAAATACGGCGACCTGGGCATCAAGGGGGAACAGATCACCATGAACCTGGATAGCAATCTCATCTCATCCACCTTCGGGCTCGATTCAGTCGGAAAGGAGTTCGGGTTTCCCGTATTTACGCAGGGAGGTACCGAATACGAAATGAAAAAGGTCCGCTACAATTTCGACACTGGCAAGGCATTTATATCCAACGTTATAACGCAACAGGGAGAAGGGAACATCGTCGCCAACACGGCGAAAAAGAATGCCGACAATTCCTTCTATATGGTGAATGCCAAATACACCACCTGCGACCTGCACGATCATCCGCATTTTTACCTGAACTTGTCGAAAGCCAAGGTACGTCCCGAAAAAGATGTTGTCACAGGCCCGGCCTGGCTGGTGGTTGCCGATGTCCCGCTTTTCCCTATTGTCCTGCCCTTTGCTTTTTTCCCTTTCACCGAAACCTATTCTTCGGGAATAATTATGCCATCGTATGGTGATGAGATGGAACGCGGATTTTATCTTCAGAACGGCGGATATTACTTTGCCATTAACGATTATGTTGATTTAGCGCTGACCGGCGAGATATATACCAAAGGGACCTGGGGGCTTAGTGCACGGTCTAATTACCGCAAGAGGTACAAGTTTTCCGGTAGTGTAAACGGAAGCTACCTGAATACCGTCATCGGAGATAAGGGATTAAAAGACCTGAATATTCCCGGTGCCTATTCGGTCTCCAAAGATTTCAGGATTAACTGGACCCACTCGCAAGACCCGAAAGCCAACATGTACCGGACGTTTTCCGCCAGTGTGAACTTCTCAACAAGCCGTGCCAACCTGAACGACTTATCCCGGCTCTACTCCCGCGAGGCATCCAACAACACCAAAAGTTCGAGTGTAAACATCACGCAGCGCTTCCCCGATTCGCCCTGGAGTTTATCGGCATCGATGAATATCAATCAGGTCTCGCGCGACTCCACCGTCTCCGCGACGTTGCCCAACATCTCCATCACCATGAACCGCATCTACCCCTTCAAGCGCAAAAAGGCGGTAGGCGCCGAGAGGTGGTACGAAAAAATATCCATGAGCTATTCGGGTGAATTCCGCAACTCGGTAAACGCGATCAAGGAGAACAGGTTCTTCAAATCAAACCTTATCAAAGACTGGCAAAACGGCATGCGCCACAGCATCCCGGTGAGTGCCACCTTTTCGCTGTTCGACGTGATCCAGATATCTCCGTCGGTGAACTACACCGAACGGTGGTACACCGGCGGAATAAAAGAGGCCTGGGACCCGGTGGAAAAGAGAAACGTGGTTGTGGATACCGTAAACGGATTCAAAAGGGTGTACGACTATGGCGCCTCCATCAGTGCCAATACAAAACTGTACGGAATGTACGTTCCCTGGAAGATTTTCGGAGATAAAGTTCAAGCCATCCGTCACGTCTTTTCACCCAGCATCAGCCTGAGTTACAAACCCGATTTTGGAGATCCAAAGTACGGTTTCTACGAAAAATACTCTTACCGCAATGAATTCGGGGAGGATGTGGAATATTCTTATTCGCCTTATTCCCGAATGATGTTCGGAACCGCTCCTGCAGGACAAAGCGGGAGTATCGGATTCGATTTTAAGAACAATCTCGAGATGAAAGTGAAAAGCGAAAGCGACAGTACCGGATTCAAGAAGATGAGCCTGATCGATGACCTGGGTGTAAACTTCAGCTACAACATGATGGCAGACTCCATGAAATGGAGCATGATCAACACCAATGTCCGTTTGAAATTGTCAAAATCCTACACCCTGAGCCTTAACGCTACTTGGGACCCGTACGTCTATGAGCTGGACAAGAACGGAAGGCCGGTTGCAGTGGACAAACTACGTGTTTTTAACGGCAAAGGAATCGGAAAACTGCAAAGTACCGGCACCTCGTTCTCCTACTCCGTCAACCAGGATACCTTTAAGAAACTGTTCGGCAAAGAAGACGCTAGCAACGAGGACAAGGAGGGCGGAGAAGACTCCAACGCCAACCTTCCTGATGACGGCACGATGGGACGGAATCCAAACGAAACCGCCGCAAAGAAAAGTGTTTTTGATACCGGAAGCCAGTCCATAGGAGAATTTGACGATGACGGCTACCTGAAAAATCAGATTCAGTGGAATCTCTCGTTTAACTATTCGGTAAGGTATGGGTACGATATGCAGAATTTCGATTTTGACCGGATGGAATATCCGGGAAAGTTGACGCACAGTTTAGGTTTCAGCGGTTCCATCCAACCGACCAAAAACTGGAACTTGACGTTCAATACCGACTATAATTTTGATTATAAAAAATTCACAAGCATCAACTGCTCACTGACCCGGAACCTGCACTGCTGGAGCATGTCGGCCAGTTTTATCCCCATCGGGCCGTATAAATCGTACAATTTTACCATCCGAGCCAACGCTTCCATGCTGCAAGACTTGAAATACGATCAGCGTTCATCACCGTACGACAACGTAAGCAATTGGTATTAAGCATTTATTTTCCCCACAATTTTTTCATCAATTCCTTCATTTTCGCCTCCGAAGGATTGGGCTGAGCCTGCCAGAACTTACTGCTTTTCAACTCCCGGGGCAGGTATTCCTGTTTGACAAAGTTATTCTCGTAATCGTGGGAATATTTGTAAGCCTTCCCATAATCAAGCTCCTTCATCAACGAAGTGGGAGCGTTGCGCAAATGCAGCGGTACAGGGAGGTTTCCCGTTTGCTCCACTTTCGAAATGGCGCTGTCGATAGCCAGGTAAGCGGAATTACTCTTCGGGGAGGTAGCCAGGTATATGGCTGTTTGCGCCAATACGATGCGCCCTTCTGGCCATCCGATTTTCTGAAGGGTATCAAAACAGGCATTGGCCAGCAGCAGGGCGTTGGGGTTGGCCAACCCGATATCTTCAGCAGCCGAGATAACCAGTCTGCGCGCGATAAATTTAGGATCTTCCCCTCCCGCAACCATCCGCGCCAGCCAGTAAACCGCAGCATCGGGGTCACTCCCGCGAATGGATTTTATAAACGCCGAAATGATGTCGTAGTGCATCTCGCCACCCTTATCGTACGCCGCCGGATTTTCCTGTAAGCGCTCCGTAACACCCTTATCCGTGATAACGATTTTTTCTCCGGTCTCTTCTGCAGCTATAACCAGCTCCATAATATTCAGCAGCTTACGCGCATCACCTCCCGAAAAACGGAAAAGAGCATCGGTTTCCTCAACTTCGATCTCTTTTCCTTTCAGGATATCATCTTCGGTCAGCGCACGATCCATCAACACCTGCAGGTCTTTTACCTCCATGGATTTCAAAACGTAAACCTGACAACGCGAAAGCAACGGGCGGATAACTTCAAACGATGGATTCTCCGTTGTTGCACCGATGAGCGTAATGATTCCGGTTTCTACGGCATGTAACAGGGAATCCTGTTGCGACTTGCTGAACCGGTGAATCTCATCAATAAATAGAATGGGGGCAGCAGCTTCAAAAAAACGGTTGTTCTTGGCCTTCTCAATCACGTCCCGCACATCCTTTACTCCCGAATTAATGGCGCTTAACTTATAAAACGGAGCGTGCAACGTGTTGGCAATGATGTTTGCCAGCGTAGTTTTGCCGACACCCGGCGGTCCCCAGAAAATGATGGAAGGGATCCGGCCCGAATCGATCATCTTGCGCAAAACAGCCCCTTTACCGACCAAATGTGTTTGCCCGATAAATTCGTCCAGGCTCCGCGGACGCAACCGTTCTGCCAAAGGTGCACTCATCACTTTCTCACGGATCAAATCAATATCTGCCGGCAATACTCCATACAGGTTCTTACCTCCTTTACCGAAGTTGACCAGGGTACAACCGGATACTCCAATTCGATATCGCAATAAATTGGCCACTTCTCTTTCTGGATTAAGCGCAACACTTCGGCAATGGGGGTTTCTCCCTGCCCGAATACCTGGTTAGTATTCTTTTGCGTGGCATTCGTTGCGCTCGTCTTATCCTTTACGTGAATACTTGCAATCCGGTTGTAATATTTCCGAATAAAATCGGCAGGGTTCAACCCGGTTGACCCCAGGTAATGCCCTATATCGAAGTTCAGCATGTTGGCCGGTGAGTATGCCAACAACCCGTCTACATCAAAACCGGGCTCTCCAAACTGATAATGGTTGTGTAAAATGGCGTACATCCCGTTTCTGGCGGCAACGGGCCCCATCAGCCGGGCATTTTCATCGTTCAGTTCAGCACTGATTCCTATTGCCCCAAGTGTTTTGGCCACTTTGAATGAATAATCGAGTTCCTCTTCCGTATTTCCGGCCACCCATTTATAGATATGGATTTTCACACCCGCATCGTTGAATTTTTTTCGGAGTTGGGCATATTTATCCAGCGTTCCGTTTACTTTTCGCCATTCTTTCAAGTCGCGGTTGTACTGATCCAGCGTCTTCCTTTCTGCATCGGAAAGCTGACGCGGAGCACCGGGAGGACGTTGCAACGGATTTTTGGGAGCTCCAAGGTAATCCTCCACGCCTGTACCCATCAGCTCAACGGAGCTTAAGCCTGCATCAACGCAAGCCTTTAAAACTGCTTCAAGGCCACCGGTCAAGTCACGGAAACTGTAGGTAATAGCACCGACCTGAACTCCACTGAATTTCGAATTCGGAATACCCTTTCCCGGAGCCGATGACTGAGTACTCCCGTACGATGTAGAAAACGGAATTACTGAAGCAGCCGTCGCAGCAGCAGCAGCACCCAGAAAACCTCTTCTGGAAAGCCTTTCTGTAAAAATCTCTTTGTCTTTCATTTTATTGTTTTTATTTGATAAACTGATATCTGTATTTCTCAGGAATTATTCTGTGTTGTTCGTTCCGTTTTCTTTCTGCGCACGCGCTTTTGCTGCTTGCTTTTCCTGTACCCGCCGGGCAATTTCTTCCGGACTCATTTTCGGACTTTTTACCGGCTCAGCGGATGACGCTTGTTTTTTCACACCGCGGAGCACCAGAGTGCCCGGAAGAATTACGTTGATTAGGTGTTTTCCCAACATACCCAGTTGCACGGCGGTAGCAAGCGATCCGAGAGAAAGAAGCAGAAAGTACCAGGGGTAAATATCACGCCTAAAAACTATTGCCTGAATAACGGCAAGTGCAATCACGATGACACTGAGAATAATCTTCTTTAACAACAAAGGGGTGTTTATCGTTTTAAAACGTACAAGTCCGTCTGCATACCCGGATAATGCAGACAATATAAGGGTGAGCGGAAACAAGTATACCGAAAAGGCAATCACCGAATGGATGATCGTCGGCTCAAAGTCCGGGAAGAGATAATGGAAGATGATGAGAAACGGCACAAGGGCAACAAATGTCTGCGAAAGGTGAATAGCTATGGGATGGATATCCAGGGCTAAAAACCGCAAACGTCCGGAAGAGACCTTTTCCCGGTAGGGCTCAAATACATCTCTCGGTAAACCACAAGCAGGACAAACATCACCCAGTTCGCTCTCTTTCATTACATAACCGCAAGGACGGCAACGGACTAACTTTTCTTCTTTCATGTTTTCGCGGAAGTAATTTTTTTAACCTCTTTATATGTATGTTGGTAATTAATATACGTAAAACATAGGTAACGATTATCCTTTGCAAAAATAGCAATTAATTTTGATTGGATATTTTATTAAATGAATTTAAAACAGATTTATCGAAATCTAGCTTTGCGTTTCTTTTCAAAAAAGTTACCTTTGCGGCTGGAAATCATAAAGTACTCCCTATGCAACATTTGCCGCTTTTGTCACTATTCGGAAACCTGGAACAGCTGAACACGGTACAACTCAACTTCAACCAAAACTCGTTAAACATGATGAATATAGCCATCGCGTTTATTATGTTTGGTGTGGCGTTGGGCATAAGACCCAAACATTTTAGGGACATCGCATTGAATCCCAAGCCGGCTATAGTGGGGGTTATCTCGCAATATATCCTGCTGCCGGCTTTAACTTACCTGCTGGTCCTCGTTATCAAACCGAGCGTCCCGGTAGCAATGGGAATGATCCTGGTAGCTTCCTGTCCCGGCGGGAATGTCTCAAACATGATTTCGGCATTGTCGAAGTCGAATGTGGCTTTGTCTGTAAGCCTGACGGCAACCACCACCGTATTGAGTTTGTTTATGACGCCTCTCAATTTTGCTTACTGGGGCGGGCTTTACGCTAGCAAATCCCCACTTCTGGTTCCAATCACCATCGATCCCGTGGAAATGTTCCGCACTGTTTTCATCATTCTGGGAATACCTGTGATAATGGGAATGATCGTCGGGATGAAATTTCCGGTATTCGTAAAAAAAGTGGAAAAACACGTACAGATTGCATCGGTTTTATTTTTTATCGCTTTCCTGGCAGGAGCGTTGGCGGGAAATTTCTCCCTTTTTCTGAAATACATCCACCTGGTTTTTTTGATTGTTTTACTGCATAATGGGATCGCCTTCTTAGGCGGATACCTGTTCCCCAGAGCCCTCAAGATAAATAAACTTAACTCCCGGACTATCTCTATCGAAACGGGAATACAGAACTCGGGGCTGGGACTGGCCTTAATTTTTAATCCCCGGGTTTTTCCTCCGGAACTGGAGCTTGGGGGAATGGCATTTATTGCTGCCTGGTGGGGAATCTGGCACATTGTTGCCGGTCTGATGCTGGCTTTTTACTGGCGGAGAGAATCCATTAAACACATTGCTGTAACATCATGAAGTACGAATACAGTAAAGGATACGAAATTGTCCGTTTTTTCGAACGGATCACCCTCAACCTGCATTACAGGAAAATTGTATACAAGGGGACTGAAAACATCAACGAAGATCATCCGGTAATTTTTGCATCGAACCACCGCAACGCCGTTATCGATCCTTTTTTGTTGTTGAACGCTTGTAAAAAGGAACCGGTTTTCCTGGCCCGTGCGGATGTATTCAGGAAACCTACCGTTGCCGCTATCATGAAGTGGCTTCATATTATGCCGGTATATCGCATCCGGGATGGGGTGGAAAACCTGGGGAACAACAACGAATCGTTTCGGTTGAGCGGAGAGCTGCTGAAAAAGAGAATTCCGATGGCGCTATATCCAGAAGGGAGGCATAATCCCAAAATGTCATTACTGCCTGTTCAGAAGGCCATTTCCCGAATTGTATTGCCCATAGAAGCAAGCGAGGATTTCACCTTGAACAGCGAAGTTATTCCCGTAGGGGTATATTACCCGGATATTTTCGGATTCCTTTCCGATGCGTACGTAGTTTTCGGGAAACCCATCCAAGTGGCGGATTACCGCAAACAATACGAAGAAAACCCCAACATGGCAGCCAACTCTTTGAGGCACGATCTGGAAAACAGCATGAAGAGACTGATCGTGAACATATGGAACGATGCGTTTTACGATGAATACGTTTGGGCCATCGATTGGAACGCACCCCAACTGGTAAGGGGAAAATATGCCGGGAAGCAAGAAGATTATCTGCTGGCTTCGCAGGAGGTTGTCCACACGCTGGATGAGATGTTCCACCGGGACAGGCCCTCCTTCGATACGCACATTGAAAATTTCCGCAGGGCAGAGAGCATACTCAAAAAACACCGGTTAACATCCAGGGACAATGTCTTAAAACCGGCCTCAACGGTTTTAATCGTCTTGCACCTGTTGCTCCTGATCGTTTCGCTGCCCCTGGCCGTTTTCGGGTTTGTCAACGGAATCTTTCCCATAATTGGCTACAGAAAACTACTCGGGCTTTTTAAAGACGATCAGTTTATACCGACGGTCCGTGTCGTTTCCGGTATGTTTATCGTCCCCGCTTTCGTTGTTATTCAATCCCTAATCGTTGGCCTGGTTTTCAACGGATGGTGGGCGTTCGCCTATTCTTTTCTAATGCCTGCAACGTTCTATTTTGCATGCTGGTGGCGTAAATGGGCAAAATCTCTTGCCAGAAAATGGTGCGTTAACCGATTTGTGAAGAAGTTCCCCGACAGTTGGAGAGAGTTAACGGAGCTGATTAAAATCAACCACAGCTGACTCAACGTTAATGATTCCTTTCTTTCAGGTAAAAAACTATTTTTTGGGCTTTCGACAGCTGTTCGTGTGAAATACGGTAGCCGTTGAATTTTTTTCCGTCGATCACAATTTTATCGATAAACCGGGCATTTTTTCCGGGGCGAACAATTTCCATCTCCAAAACCTTGTTATCGTAGTAGTCCGGATTTAACCGCAACGTTATTCTATCGAAAATCGGAGTTGTAAAAGTGTAAAAAGGCTCTGTGGCGTTGTCGGGATAAAAACCCATCATCGAGAATACGGCCCAGGCAGACATGGTGCCCGTATCATCATTTCCCGGAAGTCCGTTAGGAGAATTCTTAAAATACCGGGTCAAAAGCTGCTGCGTAAGTTGTTGCGTACGCCACTCCTCCCCTTTCACATAACTGAAAAGATAGGGATAACCGATATTCGGCTCGTTGGTGGGGTCGTAATGCTCATCGTCAAACACCTCCTGAAGCTTGTTTGTAAATTTTCTGTTACCGCCGTGCAGTTTAATCAGTCCCGGCACATCGTGCGGCACCATAAACGAATAATTCCATGAACTGCCTTCGTGAAATCCAGGTACGTCTTCAAAGTTTTCGCCCTGTTTGGGGTTGAAAGGCGACAGGAAAGTTCCGTCGGGCAATAGCGGGCGGAACACCCCGTATTCGGGCGAGTAATAACGGGAATAATTCAGCGACTGGGCGCGGAAACGGACGGCATCTTCTTTTTTTCCCAAGGCGGCAGCAAATTTTGACAATGCGTTATCGGCGATGTAATATTCGAGCGCGTGAGAAACGGAATTGTCGTATTTTT
>ENA-UOOH01001672-UOOH01001672.1-fermentation-metagenome-genome-assembly--contig:-NODE-1672-length-20947-cov-13.293079_pt1 | contig 20947 bp, 16 predicted proteins | sample MGYA00245778_ERZ724025 | MGnify/ENA primary metagenome ERZ724025 (study PRJEB28704, sample SAMN03018313) | fermentation metagenome | biome: anthropogenic terrestrial biome; feature: soil... | reverse complement strand
TAAATCGATCTGCTATCCGGAAATAAAAAAGTTCTGCCGCAAGCAGCAAAACAAATAATAGAATGTAAATCATTATTTAATCATGAAATTCTCGAGAACGTTTAATGGCTGCCAGTTTAATTCCTGTTTTGCCTTTTCATTAGAGAAAGTGAGTGACTCAGTTATTTTGGAAAGCTTAAGCGAATTTATAGGAGCATTCTTGCCCAAAAAATCACCTGCAGAAGCTAAGAACTTTGCAAAGCTGTAAGAGATGGAAATAGGACTCCTTTTGCCGAGTTGTTTTGCAATTAACAACTCTAGCTCTCTAAAGGTAGGTTGTGAGTCATCACAAATGTTGTAAATACCTCCCTTTTCTATTAGGGCAGGAAGCAGCCGAGCAATGTCCTGCACCATCAATATACTTTTTCTTGCTTTTCCTCCTGCAATAGATAAATATGCACCAGATTTAATACCATCAATCATTGCACCAAGATTACCAGGAGGATTAGGACCTGCAATTAGTGAAGGTCTAATAATACCCAGAGTAACGTTATTACGAACGCACCAATCGGTTAAAAACTCTTCTGCTTTAATCTTGCTCAATGCATAAGGAGAATCACCATTAAGCGGATATTCTTCCGTTATGTTTTCACCCGCTTCCAATCCATACACGGCTACTGTACTGACAAAAATAAAAGCCTTAGGAACACCTGACTTCTCTAAAGCTCTGCATAAATTTGCTGTTCCTTGAAAATTTATATCAAAAAAAGACTTCTTCTCCTCTTCAGTCTTAGGAATTGAATGGGCTTTACCCGCAGCGTGCAAAACAACGTCAAACAATATATCTATTTCAGGAACAGTTATTGCAATGTTAACTTTATAATCATCGTCATCAGTCAAACCTAAAGTCTTTATCTCGAAGTTATTTTTCAACAATGGTTTCAGATTAGAGCCTAAAAATCCAGAGGCACCTGTGAATAATAATTTCATACTCTATATAACTTTTCAATTTCAGCCCATACCAATTCCTGTCTAAAATTTTCTATAACAAACGCATGCCCCTTCTCCCCCATTAATTGTCTGGTTGTCCCATCTTCAATCAATATCTTTATTTTTTGGAAAATTGAGTTGGAGTCAATATTAACGTGAAATCCAGTACTCCCATCTATCACTGCATCTATACAACCAGTTGACCGAGAAGTTATAATCGGTAACTCCATAGAAGATGCTTCTAAAATAGAAGTAGGGAATCCTTCTCTGTATGAGGGTAAAACATAAATATTCATGAGAGAATAATAATATTCAATCTCACTATATTTGATATATCCAGTATGTATGATTCTATCGTCATTTTTGATTAGATTAATAATTGAATCAGGAAGTTTATCTCTTTCTTCAATTACTCCTACTAATAATAGCTTTACGTTTAAGTATTCTATTTTTAATAAATTAAAAGCTTCAACTAATTCAATAATTCCTTTATCTATAACTAGTCTTCCTGAAAAACCTATAACAAAATCATCATCATTAATTCCTAACTTTCTCTTTATGTTTGTCTGAGTCTCAATATTTATATTGCTCTGCGAAAATTTCTTCACATTTATTCCGTTACATGTACCTTTATTTAAAAGTATATTTTTCTTGGAGTTATTCAATCTATCATCTTTACTTATTTGCATTACAGATTGACTAACGTTTATAACTTTTGTAGCTAACAGTGCGGTTATTCTATCTACATTTTTCATTGTAAACCTTTTAAAACCCTTTGCTGTTTCATATACAAGACCATGGCGTAAATAAATTCTCTTAGGAACTTTTGCAATATACCCTGATATCATAGACAAAAGTGCACCTTTTGGAGAATGTCCAGTTACAACCGATATTTTATTTTTCTTTATATATTTAATGATAGAAACGATAGCTCTTAAATCTGCAAGAAACGATAATTTTCTTAATATTGGTATTTCTTTATACTTAAACTTATGTTCTATTGAGTAGGATAATATTTCATCAGATGGACTAGAGATTACATGAACTTTAAATTTTTTTTCATTCATATAATCTAACTGTTCACCTAAGAAATATGGTATAGAGAAAAAAACACTTACAACGTGCAATATATTTTTATGTCCTAACATTCAATTTAACTTTGTTTGAATAAAAAAACTAGGTATTTTCAAGATTTTTTTATTAAGTTTTAAGCTAGCCCTTTTTAGAATAGTCTTTTATTAGACTGCTAAATTACTAAGAATATTTTCAATCTTAGAATATCTCTGCTCCTCGGGCCAGGAACTCCCGTTTCCAGTTGGAGATCATTTGTGGATGCACATCGAACCGCTTGGCCAGCTCGCTAAGTGTTTCAGCTTCCTTGATTGCCTCTATCGCAACCTGGGCCTTGAAAGCTGCACTGTGTTTCTTTCTTCTTGTTGACATAATGAGCAAATTTAATCGTTTTTTATTAAACTTACCCTGTGGTCTAAATTATTGGGAGTATTATAAATAACCATGTTCTTTTGATTGTCTGCACGAATATAATTATTCCGTCAAATACACCACTTTCTAAAATAGGCGAAACGGTTCGTGTCAGTTTCAAAGCAATTATATGAATATCCTCTTTTTCATGAATTCCATGCATCTCTTTCTCGTCACTGGAAACAGCAACCACTTCATAATCGTTTCCCAAAATATAGGGGTGCTGCCCCTTAAAAGTGTTTTAAAAAATCCAGAACAATAGTAATTTGTATGAGATTAGATTTGGCCATTGTTTAAATTTAAATTTTATTTTCTATTGATTTAGCGTTTATGATAAGTATATAATGATTCTTATATCTTAAAAAAACTAATATAGCTGTCTATTACTGAGTTAACACCAAAATAGCTTTTAGCTTTTTCTGATAATGCCATCATATCCTCATGATCAATTTCAATATGTTTATCTATATCATCTTGAATATTAAGCTCATCTATATGTTTGATGTATTTTGAGCATTCAGGAAATAAATTTTTAAAATCCTTAATAGAACCAATCTCCCCTGAATAAATAATTGGCATTCCGAGACACAGATAGTCCGAAATTTTACAAGGAGCAGCAACTCTATTTATTATTGAAGAATTTCTAAGAACTAAACCAGTATGATAATCATTGATTTTCTCATTTAATTCTTGTGGAGACATTCTTTCAACAAAAACAATATCATGTTTTTCTAACCCGAAAGTTCCAGAAGAGTTTCCAATAATTGAAATTATCCAATTATTTTTGAGGAACAATTTATTTAGTTTCAATATTTGAGCAACGAAATCTTTTGGAGTAATCCATGCTATTTGCCCTATATAAGCTATGTTTTTTTTGCTTTTGCTTGGCTTATATTGTAATATTGAAAGAGTAGGAACAACTTTTATTTTAATATTATTATTGATGAGATTCTTATTCTCTAATATTTGATCTCTTAGATTGGATGTAACAGTTGTGATAGATGATGCATTTTTCAATGTAAGATTTAAACGTAGTTTAAAAAAAGGATAGAAGAACCATCTAGTTTTAGAGATCTTTAATTCTTCTATTGTGCCCCGAATATCTAAATTATTACATTTATACTTAAAATCATAAGATTTTATAAAACACGAAGCTATTGAGTAGGCAGAACCACCACGTGAATTAAAATATAAATCATCGTTATTATTAATTAGCAACTGTTTTTTTATTAATTTAACATATCGATTCTTATGTACTGCTAATAATAGTTTGAAGTCACGTTTTATATAAATACGATCAACTTCTGATTCGAGTTCATCAAAACAAAAAACATCTGCTATTTGAATTAGGGTAACTTTCCAATTCTCTCTTTTACTCCAGTAATTTAATAATTGTATAACTTGTGTAGCATATACGCTTCCTCTTTGTTCTCCAAAAGTAGTATAAATCAAATGATTCATATATAGATGTTGAGTTTATATAATATTATTTTCTATCCTATGCTGAACTGAAACTGTTTGCATATATAGATCAAATATTTTTGTATTTAAAAAAACTGTTTTGTTCTCTTTCAAATATTGATTCTTTTTGAAATATCATATTCATTGTTATCTAGATTCATTGTTGACAACGAAGATTTCCCTTAATTCTTATATTTAAAAAAGAGAAAGAAGAATCTCGAATACAAGCTATAGAAATATTAAACTTCTTCCAGAATATTTACTTAACAAACTCAATTATCCTCTCACAAGCCTGCCCGTCACCATAAGGATTATTTGCATACGACATAGAGTTGTAGTAATCCTGATCATCCAATAAGCGGGAGGTTTCAGAAACAATCAGGTCGTAATTAGTACCAACAAGTTTCACAGTCCCTGCATCCACTGCTTCTGGGCGCTCAGTGGTATCGCGCATCACCAGTACCGGCTTGCCCAATCCGGGCGCTTCTTCCTGAATGCCGCCACTGTCGGTCAGTACCAGGGTACTCTGACTCATCAGATACACAAAAGGCAGGTACTCCAATGGTTCAATAAAGTGAATGTTGGTCGCAGTAGCTTTGTCTTCCACATTCTTTGAAACAACCGCTTCACCAAAAATCTCTTTGATCGGCTTGCGCACATTGGGATTCAGGTGCATGGGATAGACGAAATCCACCTCCGGATACTTCTCTGTCAGCGTTTTAATGGCCTTGCACATGTGAATGAAACCATCCCCGAAGTTCTCTCTCCTGTGACCCGTAATCAACACCAGCTTCCGCTTGTTGGTCAGCGGCGACATGTAATCCTCAACCTTCTCACCAGGCAGACCACTCTCCAACAAGGTATCTTTGATGTCCGACTGCAGACTCTTGTCGCTTTTAATCTTGTCCAACACCAAATAAAGCGCATCAATCACCGTGTTACCCGTTACGATGATGGTCGATTCATCAATGCCCTCCTTCAACAGATTCTCTTTACTCAGAGCAGTCGGGGCAAGATTGAAAACAGAAATACGGCTCGTGATTTGCCTGTTCATCTCTTCCGGCCAGGGACTGTAAATGTTATGCGTTCTCAATCCCGCTTCAATATGCGCTACCGGTATCTGCTGATAAAAAGCAGCCAGTGCTGCAGCCATCGAGGTGGTGGTATCACCATGCACGAACACTACATCCGGTTGCGCCTCTTTGTACACATCCCTAAGCCCCGTGATCACACGGGCAGTCACGTCATACAGATCCTGACCCTGCTTCATGATGTTCAAATCATAATCAGGTTTGATTTCAAACAGGTGCAACACCTGATCAAGCATCTCACGATGCTGACCTGTTACACATACAATTGTTTCAAACTGGTCTGTATGCTTTTGGAACTCCTTCACCAGCGGAGCCACTTTAATTGCTTCGGGACGTGTGCCGAAAACCAGCATCACTCGTTTCTTTTGTGTCATATCGATATTCTGTACTAAAATAGATTTTTGTTGAAGGGCGGCAAACTACCTTTTAAATACCCCTGCAAAGTCAAGAATCACCTTATCATCATTCCAGGGAAGTTCTTTAAACTGATTGTGTGCAACAAGCATAGCTATAACGTCAGCCTTCTCATAAGCCTCCTTGTAATCGGTCAGTTTAAAGACCTTGTGATCTTCAATGTTAGGCTCCACAATCAGGAAGTCAGCATTGTTATGACCCTGCATCACCTTAGTTGCGATATACTTGGCAGGCGATTCACGCAAATCATCAATATTCGGTTTAAAAGCAAGACCCATCAAAGCCACTACCGGTTCACGCCCATGTTCCAGTTCAAACTCTTTTATGGTTGTCTGTGTCTTCTCGGCACACCAGAAGGCCTTGTAGTTGTTCAGCTCCCTTGCCTTGCCGATAATCTGACTCTCCATGGGGAAAGCCGATGTAATAAAGTAAGGATCTACCGCGATACAGTGACCACCAACCCCACTACCAGGTTGCAAAATATTCACCCTCGGATGCTTGTTGGCCAGTTCAATCAGCTCCCACACGTTGATGCCCGCCTTGTCGCAAATGATCGACAACTCATTGGCAAAAGCGATTTGCACGTCGCGAGACGAGTTTTCCGTAAGCTTACACATCTCAGCGGTACGCGTGTTCGTCTTGTGAGAAGTACCCTTCACAAATTTGCTATAAAATGCGACAGCCTTTTCAGTCGATGCCGGATCAAGTCCACCAATTACCCTGTCGTTGTTCACCAGTTCATAGATAATATTTCCCGGAAGAACTCTTTCCGGACAATAAGCGACATATATTTTGCCTTTAAGTGCAGGACGCTCAGCAAATATCAGCTCAGCCATTTGTTCTGTAGTACCCACAGGAGAGGTAGATTCAATAATATACAAATCTCCCTCTTTTAGATAAGGAATCACACTCCGTGTGGCAGCCTCCACGTAAGAAATATCAGGCTCGTGATCACCAGTAAAAGGAGTAGGAACTACAATCAGGTAGACATCACTCACCTCCGGTTCTAGTTGCGCCCTCAAACCACCGTTGTGTACCACCTTCGCGGCCAGATCAGCCAATCCCGGTTCCACAATATGAATCTTACCCCGGTTGATGGTCTCAACCACTTTGGGATTCACATCCACCCCAATTACCTCAATTCCGTTGTCTGCAGCAACAATTGCTGTGGGAAGCCCAATGTATCCCAACCCTATGAAACATGCTTTCATATTTTATATTATTTAAAAATGTCCTCTAATTAAATTTTTATCCTTCAATATCCTTTTGAACTTTGAATATATATATTATCGACTTATTTTTTTTGATTTTAATTATCAATGATAACCTAAACAAACACAAGAAAATGTACTTAATGTATTTAGTTTCTAGACAATGATTTTTAAAGTAACTCCAGAGATAATAAACACTATAACTGCAATATTAACAATTCTTTTCTGTTTGATTCTTTCAAGTTTAAAGTATATACACATAGCAGTTAGGTAAATAGCAGGATAAACTCCAAGCAAACGTCTAGGATCAGAAGAGCTAAAGCCTCCTAATAGCAATAAAATCATTGCAAGTAAAAATATAAAAAACAGTTTTTTGGGTATCAATAATCTAAAACGTATTTTTACTATTGCATATAATATTATAAACCAGATAACAAACCATAAAAAATATGCAATATTTGAAACAAAAGATAAATATTGAGACTGTCCGGAATTTAAACGGTGAGTTGGAACTACATACACGCCTAATAAAGCAAAAGGATTAATTTGAGACTGAATAATACTAATAAAAGGATGTGTGAAAGCAGGTAATGCTGCATAAAGTCTTGAAGCTCCACCACCTGCATCTTCAATTTTCTCAGAGTGATATTCGGTATATATTTGGCTTCTATCTACAAGATTTTCATTGTAATCTGTTTGGACTAAAGTTGTAAAAAACAGAAAAAGTACTAATAAAAAAAAGAATGGAACTAGTAATTTATACTTACTTAGAGGAATATAAAGATAATATATTATTATTAAAAGATAGTAAACACCATGAGTTGGTCTAAAGATAAAAGTAACTACTGCTAATGATATAAGAATAAATAGATTTTTGATTTTAAAATTGCCTAGAATGATATAAAAACCGATAGTTAATAAGAGAGCAACTTGTAAATCACGTAATAATATTGAAGAGTATATTAAGTTAAAAGAAAACAATCCATATGCTAGTGCTAAAACTTTTGATTTATAATTGTCTAAATAATATCTACTTGCATTATATAAAAAAACATTTATTAATGAAACACACCAAACTATAACAAGCTGATGAATAACTAAAGAATTAGTTCCACCTAATGCATAAGAAATCCGGCCGATTATCCATCCCATATAAAATATTCCAGTCCCTCTATCGAGTACTCTTTGATTACTTAAATCTAACAAACCTGGACCATTATATTCTCCGATTTGACTTATAGTGAAAATACTTTTATAAAAATCGGCTGAGTCCGGAGCATAAAAGTAAGTTGTAAATGGATCATCGATATATAAAAAATGAGCTAAGCTCATAAAGATTACATATACAAAAAAGGAGAAATGAAATATTTTTTTTGATGTTGAAATATTTTCTTTTTTAAATATATTGTGAATAATAATGTTACCGATAAGTATCCAAAATATTACATAGAAAAGAATCGAAATATCTAAATCTGTTATAATGAATATAGATAATAACGATAATGCTATTAAGTATATAAAATACCTTATTTTAAAAACAAACTCACTTAAACTGAAAACTAACATAAAAAATATTTATATGTTGTATATTACATTTCACAGGATTTTCCTTACTTATCGATAGAAGTTTGCTCAAATCAATATTAATTATTTATGTTCAAATATTACATTATACTCCTAGTATTTTTTAATATTTGCAATCTCAGAATTGAAAAAATATATGACTTTGGAAAAAATATATAGTTTGCAAATACTGAAATTAACATAAATAAAACTGCAAAAATTATCATTAAATATATTGAAGTTGTATTGAATAAGAAAATATAGAATGGGATAGATATTATAAAAGTAACTACTAAAGGCTTAAAAGACAACAAGAAATATTCCCAAAATTTTCCTCCAATTAATGGACGTATTGTAATACGCCATGATAACGGAGATGACAAAAAGCTCATAATTAGCATAGATAAAACTAGTACTTCAATTCTAAAGTATGAACCAACATATATTGCTAGCGAAGTCAAAACTACTCTAAAGATTGTCCAATAAAATCCTGCATCTGTACGACCCAAAGCTACTTGTAGACTACCAACTGGATTTCCGATAGATAGTTTCCCATAATAAACTGAAAGTATTGAGAGTATAAATGCCCCTTCGGTATATTCTTCACCATAAATAAAACTCAAAATACCAGTTGAGAATATAGAAACTAAAAAATAAATGGGGAAATTAGTCAATGATAAAGTTTCGATCAAATTGTAAAACACATTCTTTATTCTAGATTTATCTGTCTGAATTTTTGCAAATAAAGGAGTTAGTACCTTAGTTATAATAGGATTAACAGTCCCATATAGTGCGAGAATTAATTTTTTACATAATGAATAAACTCCCAATATTTCTTTACCAAATATAGTACTAATAAAAATAACATCTATTTCTCTTGAGAAATAATCTAGAACTTGAGAGCCAATAGAAAAAATACCGATCTTCAAAAATGGATATGTTTCGTATAGTCTAAAATATAGACGAATATTCTTATCATTATATAAGCCTATAATTAAGAATAAAAGGTTATTAAGTATTGCATTGAAAAGTGTTGAGTAAACCAAACTATAAACTCCATATCCAGATATTGCAAGAATAACAGCTAATACCATTGTTAAAGTAGAACTGGTAATTTCAATTATCGCTATATATTTAAACCTCATCTCTTTTTGTTGTACAGTTCTATGTTGACTACCTAATGAAGCAAAAAAGACAGTTATACTTAAAAACGTTAATATTGGTATTAAAGATGTATCATTATAAGCATTAGCAATAAAAGGTATAAAAGCAATTAAAATTAGAGTTAATATAATTCCAGTGAAAATATTCAACCAAAACAATGAACTATATTGCTTCGAAGTGATATTTTGCTTGTGCATGATTCCACTTGACAAACCTAAATCCAAAAATATTTGAGTAAAACCTATAAACAGTGTTGCAATAGCAATAAGACCAAATTCGGACTTTTCTAAAAAGCGAGTTAAAATTGAAATCTGCAACAACGATACAACACTCCTGATAATCGTAGAAGTTGTTGTCCAAGCCATTCCTTTTACTGTATTAATTAATAGTCCCATGGTTAGCTATCTACTTCTCTGAAGTATTCAAATAAATATTAATCCAGGTTATTATTGCTTTATCCCATCCACGATTATATAAATCAACTTTTAAATGTTCTGACACCTTAATAGAGTCCTTATTATCAATAGCATATAATAATGTTTCTCCAATTTCATCAAATTTATTAAATGTAAAATAGGGCTTGCCATATTTTTCAAGATGTGGATACCCTAACCAAGAAGCGTTAATAACAATACAATCCGTTAATATATACTCTTGTACACTAGCTGCTATAGCATCAGTTGTTTGTGCGTGAATAAATACATCAGTACACTTTCTTACTGTTAGTAGTTTTTCATTTGATAGATGATTATCATATATAACGTATGAGAGATTGAATTCTTCAATTTTATTCTTTATTTCTTCAATATAATTATGATTTTCTGTAGGATATGTCATAGGAAGCATCAAATGCAGATTACTTGGGAGTAAATCCTTAACTAAGTTGATTTGTTCAATGACTTTTAAGTGGTTTTGAGCTTTTGATCCGTTATAGCCAATCGTAATAATATATTTATTTTCAAGTCCCAATAAATGTTTTGAATCTTTCGTATCAATATCTTGATTCTTTTCAAGCTCATCAATCATTTCTGATCCCATTCTTACATCAAGTATTTTTGAGTCCGGAAATTTAAATATAGATTGAAGCTTATCTCTATATCCAGTAAGAGAAAGGGTAATATAATCAATATTCTTAAAAAGCTTTTTCATTAACAATAATTTTAAAGGACTAGCTCTAAGAACATCACTACCCCATGTCGTTAATACTAAAATATTAGATCGTTTTTTATAAAGATGTGAGAGGAAAATACTGTGAATGGTTATAAAGTGAATGTGTATGAAATTGTAAGAAAAATTAATTTTCTTTTTAAATGTAAACTTAAAATCCAAAATAGATAAAAAAGCGTTGAGGATGGGTATTTTATACAATATTGTAGGAAAGTAAGACGTTATATAATAAATTTTATTACAGAATTCAGATATATCTGGATTCTGTGCTTTTTTCTTATAATAATTGAATAAGTCAATATTAATTCGATCAGAGTTATTATATAAGTGCTTAATAATTCTATATATATGGGGACTATAAGCGTCACCTATAATCAAAACATTTACTTTTTCCTTCATTTCCACTCTTTATTTTTAAATACTCATCCCATTCATCCATATATTGCTATGATTTCTAGCTTATTTGAAATGCAACTATTTTTCTTTTTCTTGCTCTTATTTTTGTATTTAATCAGTAAAATAGAAAATACAGCCTCAGAAATTTCATTTTTAAGATGTAGCTCATAACTTAAAGACCGATTAATCTTAAAGTTAACTCTGGTTTAAACTCCTTTATTTTCCTAAACAAGACATTATCTTATGTCTCTAGTATACCGAAGGGAATATTTAAATGTTTTAAAACTGCAACTAATAGGCGATGTTTCTATCTCCGCCAGTTTTAATGTATATCTAGCTCAAATGCGATATTGTGTCTCAATAAAATAACCTTCCTTTTTTTTGGAAAGTAAAGGATTACGTTATTCAAGATTAGAGGTCATACCTTCACAATGTTTAAATTTCAAAACATTGTGACCATAATGAAGTCCCTATTTTTATAAGTTCATTTATCAATAGCTACTATTACAAATGAAAAAAATGATTTGAAATCTATGATAATTCTTTTCGCAAAAGCCAAGGTTTCATCAATAAAAATTATAAACTAATTTATCATCCAGCCTACTTGCATGACTCACTATGTTGTAATTTTCAATCCACTTAACATCTATAATTTAGCCAGGAATACTCCCGCAATACTAGGCAGTCCTTGAGTCCTTGAATATCCCGGTACAATCCAAAATTCAATTCTGATAGACCTAGAATTGCATTCATTTGCGCGGTTATTATATCACAATTTGTGCCAATTCGCATCAACCTCCTAGCGCATAACTATAAATGGCAATTATCTGGTCTTATTTTTTTATCGTTTTAGTATAGTTTCAAAAAGATAAACTTTCAGCCTGTCCAACTAATAAAACGTCTATATTATCCTTCCATATTTTTCAAATATTCATCCCATTCTCCTATGTCTCGCCATGATTTCTCGCTTACTGGAAATACACCTACTCTACCTTTTCTTGCTTTTATTTTTTGAATTAAATCAGTAATGTGGAAAAATTCATTTTGTGGGATTTCATCAATTAGATGTGGTTCTAAAACGTACAGACCGGCATTGATTTTTAAAGTCAACTCCGGTTTCTCTTCCATATTCATTAATAAGCCATTATCTTCTGTCTGAAGGATACCATATGGAATATTATAATGCTTTAAAGCTGCAACTAATGTGAGTTCGTTTTTATTATCCTTATGATATTTATATATTTGTGAATAATCCTGATCTATAACAATGTCACAGTTAGAAACAAAAAATGTTGTTTTAATTTTTCCGTTTAATAAATGTAAACTTCCAGCAGTGCCTAATGGTTTTTTTTCTCTAAAAAATAATATAATATAGTCATGTAAAATAGAATTAAAATAATATTCTATAAGCTCTGCTTTGTAATTTACAGATATATAAAAAGTATTACATCCAACATCCGTAAACCGCTCAATTATATGTTCCATTATTGGTTTTTCGCCAATAGGAATAAGCGGCTTTGGTAAAACATTTGTAATTGGCTTCAGTCTGGCTCCTTTACCACCGGCCATAATGACAACAGGAAGATTTATTTTTTCACTTGGTGGTAGTTTTGTCTCTTCCCACAAATCTTCCCATAAGACTATCCTAACTACTTCATTATTAGCGCCAATTATGGGCATATACTCCGCACGTATTTGGAGCATTTTCTTTTTTATCTCGTCATTGTTTTCTGTATAATGTGCAACAATTAGATTGGTACGCATTATAGACATAATTTTTGAATTTAAATCAATATTGTTGATTATGGCTCTTTGAATATCTCCAATACTTATTAACCCTTCAAAATTGGATGGAGAACCCACAATCAATAGTTTGGTTCTCTGTTCATCCATTAATTTGAGAACAGATAAAATTGGTGTATCCTTAGGAATAAATAGATTTAAATTTGATTGCATACCCATTATATTTTACTAAAAGCTAATGTTTTTTAAATCAACATCTTTCAGCCTTTTAGCCGGATTGCCAACATAAATTCCATAAGGATCTGTAGATTTAACAACATTACTTGCTGTTCCAATTACGTTACACTCTTCTATTGTAATACTATTACGTATTGTAGCATGGAGTCCAATAAAACTATTTTTCCTAAAAGTTACTCTACCACCGGTAGAAATTGAATTTGAAAAATAGCAAAAGTCACCAATATTATTGTTATGACCAATTCTTGAATTTGGAAGGATAACTATTGCTTTACCTAGTTCTGAATGAATACCTATTGAAACAAATTCACAAATAAAACACCCTTCACCTATTTGTGTATTTGCACCTATAAAAGCTAATTTTGAAATATATGTCAACAATTTATAACCAGCTTGTTTAATTTCTGAAACTACGATTTCTCGTATAGAATTAAGTTTTGAATAACCAATTGCTGGAAATACCTGAACTTCAGTCGTTGAATAATGCTTTTTTAATTGTTGAAAGGGAATAACAGGGAGACCCTTAAATGTTTTATCATGCAACATTGTTTCATCAACAGTAAAAGCTAATATCTTGTATCTACCATCAGTTTCAAGTTGGTAATAAACTTGTTCAGCAAAGTCAGAATCACCATAAATAATTACCTGTTGTAAAATATTATTATCTTCCATATTGTTCTATTAAAACTTCTCTTTCAATGATCTCTTTGCACAATGTTATGCTCATAAATAGAGCATCCACTTCATCTGTTTGAAAAATTGAATATCCATAGCGGTCTATACTGTTTTTAATCTTGGGAATTCTTTGACCTTCCACCAAGTCAAAATTGCACTTATGAAACCCTTTTACTTTTTTTATCTCTTCTATTTGTCCAATTCTTTTTATAAATCCCTCGGGTAATTGGAAAAACACAACACCAGAAAATTTATGAAAACAAATTTGTAGTTCATTCGATAATTCATTTGATTTTGTAGAAATATTAATCAAAGCTTCTTCCATATTGAACCCTGTAGAAAGTGGAACCAAGGTTGAAGAAATAAAATCTCCCCCCAACCTTGGACTTGTTTCGATTATAAAAATTCCACGAGAATTAATTTTTATTTCAGTATGTGATGCACAATTTTCAAATCCTAGGGTTTCTGCAATTTGTGCAATAAGTATTTTAATTTCGTTTTGTTGTTGGATTGAAATATCTGCAGGTTGAATGTGTGCTATTTCAACATTGTATGGAAAATTGGTCGTAGTTTTTTCTGTGAATTGAATCACATGGTGTTCACCATTGTAATGAATCCCCTCAACACTGTATTCACGTCCTTCAATAAACTCTTCAACTAAAACATTCCCTTTTTTGGTGAATTGTAATGCTTCTTTTACAGCACATATAGCATCCTCATGACTCTCACAGTAGATCACTCCCCTACTACCTGAGTTATCTCTTGGTTTTATTATTACAGGAAAAGAAATATTAAGATCAGTAAGTTCACCGGCATTGTTAATTACGAATCCTTTTGCACATGGCAGACCAGCTTCGATGAATTTCTGTTTCATCATAAGCTTGTCGGTTGATATTTGTGCTGTCTCAACCGAAATATATGGCAGATTAAATAATTCTGCAACGCGAGCCATCATTACGAGAGGCTTGTCAGTGGCTGCTGTGATAACCCCTGATATGTTGTATTTACGGGCAATAATGATTGTTGTAGTATAATCATCTCCCGCAACAACTTCAAATGCATCTACATCATTTCTGCATTCTGCATCCGGATTAGGGTCAATTCCTACAGTGAACAACCCTTTCTGTTTGCATCGTTCAATCAGGGATTGTTGTAATTGTCCGACACCAAATATTAGAATTGCCTTTTTATCCATTTAACGCTTGATTAAGCTCTTTTACAATATACTCAATTTCTTCATTTGATAAAGAAGCATACATTGGAAGAGTTATTTCATTATCTGTTACATATTCTGTAACTGGCAATTCTGTATTATATTCATTATACATCGAAAAGCGGTGAATTGCGGGATAATGTACACTTGTTTGAATGCCGGCTGCATGCAATTTATTACGAATAAAATCTCTTTTCTCAGAATTAGAGTCTTTTAAGACAATTGACATAATATAGTTTGAAACGAATTCAGTATTATCTGCGAAAGGGATGGTTATACCATCTATGTTAGAAAGTTGTTTCAAATACTTATTTCTTATTTGAATTCTTTTTATAAGGTCAGATTGCAGTTTTTTCATCTGAACCACACCAATTGAGGCCCTAATATCGTCCAAACGAAAATTGTATCCCAAATCAACAATGTCATATGAGGTGGCATGACCACTGGCACGTTGATACGACATGGTAGTCATACCATGCGAGCGAAGTAGATGAGCTTTTTTGGCCAGCTCCTTATTGTTTGAAATCAACATCCCACCTTCACCAGTACTAATGTTTTTGTTAGAAAAGAAACTAAAACACCCAACATCTCCGATCGTACCCAATTTTCTCCCTTTATATTCTGAAAGTGGCCCATGACAAGCATCTTCAATCACTTTTAAATTGTGTTTCTTGGCAATGGTCATTATCTCGTCCATTTTTGCTGGAAATCCGGCCATGTGCACAACAATGATTGCCTTTGTTCTTGAGGTAATTTTTTTCTCAATGTCTATAGGGTCAATATTGATGTGGTCAGGACTTACGATATCACAAAAAACGGGTGTTCCACCTACGTATTTGATACAATTTACTGATGCTGCAAAAGTCAATGATGGACAAAGCACTTCATCCCCCGGTTTTATATCGCATAAAATACATGATAGATGCAAAGCATCAGTACAGTTCGACATACTAACAGCATACTTGACATTGAACATTTCTACAAACAGTTGTTCAAGTTCTTCACATTTCGGCCCAGTAGAAATCCACTTAGAGCGAATCGTCTTAGTTACTGCGCTAATCTCTTCTTCTCCAAAATTTAATTTGAATAAAGGTATATTGTATTCCATTTTAATATAATTTTGTTAATTCACATTTTTGCATCTAAATACTTACCCTTTTCGATATAATCAAAATTGGGAATCATTTCAAAAAAAAGTTTGACCAACTTTTCCTTGGTCCAGCTTTTATCTTGTTTAAATGACGCTATTGTGTCCGTGAAATACTGTATCAGCTTCTGGTCGTACAAAGCTTGGTTTTTAATAATACCCAGATTTTGGAACCTGTCCAGATCGATGATTTCATTTTCTGTAAAGAATTCTTCAAAGTCTTTTTCTCCGGTCGTGTCACTTTGTGTGAAAAGACAAGGCCATTGTCCTTTTTTAGGGAGTATATGAGCCAGTTCTCTGGCTTCTTCTTCACTCTCACACAAGTAGGGTTCGTAACCAATATGTTTGAGATACCTTACGGCAATATCTGAGAACGTAATCAAATGAAGGCTCTCACTTAATTTGGGAAAGAAAATATCCCTGTTTTCTCCGAAGATGGTGGACATCAGACAAAGTTCACCTGATTCCTTGGGGATCACGAAATATCTTTTTACATCGTTGGGTGCCACAATAGGCTGACGCTTCTGTATCCTTTGGTTGAAGCCGTGCAGCAGGGATCCGTCAGAGAATGCTACGTTGGCAAAGCGGGCTGTGGAAATGGTTATCTGTTCACTGTATTTCATCAGGAACATCTCCATGATCCGTTTGGAAGCACCCATCATATTGGCTGGATTGGCTGCCTTGTCTGTGGATACGCAAAAATATTTCTTGACACCTTTATCTATAGATTGTCGTATTGTCTTTTCTGTATTAAAGATATTCACATCAATCATCCGCATCATAGTGAAGGGGTCTTTTTCACTACGCACATGCTTTAATGCAGACAAATTAAGTACGTAATCGTACTCACCATCATTATTCCAGAATACATCATATTCAGCAGAGCCAATATCTAAAGCAAAAGTCTGAAAATCACCATCTATATAACCAAAAGAACTGCGAATATCCCTTACCAGTTCAACCATGTTATTTTCACTGATATCAACCACATGAAGCTTGAGCGGATTGCGTTTGAAAATCTCTTTGACCACAGCCTGACCAATTGACCCGGCTCCACCAATAACAAGAAAACGAGATAAACTTACTTTCTCAAATAATTCCTTCTCGTTTTGCTGAATATCTTCAGTAAATAATTCTTTTTCTCGTCCAATGAGTTTGAGAATATTCATTTTTAATATATGATTTGTTACTTCTTCTCAATTTCTATGAAAAGATCTTGCACATACGGTTTTCCCAATACCCAACCACAGGCTGAAACTATTCCCAGGAACAAGAATCCTACAAGAATAATGCTCCTACGGGGAGCGCTCTTCTGGTGGGGAACCACAGCAGGGTTGACCAACGTAAGGATAGTCTGGTTCTCTTTCACGGAAATCCGTGCCTGTTCTCGCTGCTTGGCCAGCTCGCTATACACGGAAAAAGCGATATTGAACTCGCTCTGCAGCCGCATTTCGGTAGAGCGTGCAGTGGCGGTGGCCAGCCTACGATTGGCATCCTGAAAAGCAGCCAGGTGCGACTGGGCCTGCAGGAAATCCTGACGGGCAGTCTCGTAGCTTTCCTCTACAAACTGTAGGTTGTCCTCCAGCTTCTCCGATTTAAAAGAGGCAACATACTTCTCCAACGTACGGTAGAGTTTGTCCGTAATTACTGCTGCCGGTTTGGCTTCGGGGAAACTGTAGCTTAACGACACATATCCCTCCTTGGAATTGGTAGAAATCTGTATGAATCCTTGAATCGTTTCGTATACTTCCTTTTCTTCTTCATTCAATATATAAACGGTAACCGAATCTAAGGGAAATGTTGTTTCCTCAATTGGATTCTTTTTTTTGAGGCTGCCGAGCAGCACTCCCGGTAAACCCAGGGTATATTTCTTTATACTACCCAATAAATTCTTATCCTGATACTGTTTGTTGGTGTAATACTCATACAGGGTTATTGCTTTTCCGTTCGCTCGCTTGGTTACAATGGGTGTTTGCATGATCTCCAGGGTGAAAGGTACGCTCTTCACGATTTCGGGATAGATATGGGGCGATAAGGTGCCTTCGGACATCATGGCGGTTCCCAGGTTGACTCCCATCATCGCGGCGACGCCGCTCAGTCCACCCGATTTGTTTTCCCCGCTCTGAGGCACCACCGTGCAACTGGCGGTATAACTCACAGGCGAGACAAGGGCAACAAAGAGGCCGATCAACAGGAATATGCCTGTGACCGTCAGGATAAATTTTCGTTTCACCCACAGCTTGCGCAGCAGGTCTACTAGATCGATCTCATCGTTATTTTGATTAGGTTGAGACAGGTTCTGTTGTTCCATCGGTTCGGTCATATTATTTTAACAAATTGGATATCAATAAGGCAATGGTGGTAAGTGAAGTAGTCATACCCAGGATGCCCTGGAGTGACATCGGCTCCCGCTCGGGGCGTTCCGGCACGATGATCTCGCAGCCGGGCTCGATCCGCGCCCAGTAGCCGGAGGCCACCTGCCCGTTCATATAGACCACGTAGGGGTTACGCTTCTGCGCCAGGCGGGAATAACCGCCGGCCTGGTTGATGTAGTAACCCAGCTTTTTGTTCTTCTTGTAGGTGACGGTGTTGGGGTAAAGAACGCCTCCTGATATCCGCACCGTGGCTTCGAACTGCGGTATGCTCAGCGCATCGCCATCGCGCAGGATAATGTCTTCCGGCCCGCCAGGGTGCTTCAGCGCTTTCTCCAGATCGATACCCACCGGGCGGTTGCTCAGATCCACCTGTGTCAGCTGCTCCTCGTAATTGACGCTGTCTTCTTTTTTGATTACGTCTGCTTCCACTTTTAGCTTCAACGCTTCCCGTGCCTGCCGTTGTTCGGCGATGGTCAGCCGCCGCGTGAGGCGTGCGCCTTTCACGTAGGCGTGGGGGGTGAGGCCGCCCGCCCGTTCCACCAGCGAGGAGAGCCGTTCGTTCTTACTTACCTTGGCATATTGCCCGCCAAACAGCACCTCGCCGCTGATGGTCACGTTCTGTTGCACCTCGTAGCCCGGGGAGCGGCGCACCACCACCTGGTCGTAGGGTTGCAGCGTGAAACCGGGATCGCTCGACACGATCTCCCCGTCGGCCAGGGTGAAAGTGAACCGTTCGCCCGACTCTTTCGGCACGGTGGTGCCGGAGGGGTCCTTGAGGCGGCGGTAGACATCGACGCGGGCGGTGGAGGCGGCTTCCGTCAGTCCGCCGGCACGCAGGATAATGTCTTCGATCGTCATGTTCTCGGCATAGGGATAGCTGTCGGGATGGCGCACTTCTCCTCCGATATAGACGGTGAAGTCGCTCTCGAGCGAGAGCACCGAGGGGATGTGCAGCAGGTCGTTCTTCCGCAGTTCGATATCGGCGATCTGCCCACTGAGGAGCGCGTCGAGGCTGAACGACTGCATGGAGCGGGTGAGGTCTTCGTTCTCGCGGTAGAGCAGTGCCCGCTGCAGGTAAGCGTCGCCGGTGGTGCCCTGGGCCACCTTGATCAGGTCGCCCACGGTGCGGATCTGCTCACCGATAGCGTACTTTCCGGGGCGATAGACCGATCCGGTCACCTCCACCATGTTGGCGTATTTGTCCAGGATAGTGCTCACCTCGGCACGGTCGCCATCCTTGAGCCGGAAAGAACCGTACTGCGCCTCACCGAGGGTGTGGGCTTCCATCTCTTCACTCCCCTTACGAAGCACGGAGACGTTGCCGCGGTAGGCGTTGCCGCTGTAGCCGCCCGCATAGCGGATGAGGTCTTCCAGCGTTTCGCCCTCTTTCAGTTCGTACCACATGGGGCGCTTCACTTCGCCAATAGCCTGTGCCAGAATGCCGTAGGGCTCCACCATCACGATGTCGCCTTCCTGCAGGGTGATGTCGGCCATGTTGTTCCCTTTCATCAGGTACTCGTAGAGGTCGACCGTAGCGACGGCCTTGCCCGAACGGAAGAGGCGGATGTTGCGGATGCTCCCGATGCGGCTGGTGCCACCGGCGGCGTATAGGGCATGGAAAGCGGAGGAGAAAGAGCTGAGGGTATAGGTGCCGGGCCGCTTCACCTCACCCATCACGTTGACCTTGATGCTCCGCACGTTGCCGACGGAGATGGCCAGGAAAGTGTGGGGCTCGCCGGAGCCGAGGTCGGAATAGATGGTGGAAAATTCATTCTTGATTTTCAGTTCTGCCTGTTTCACGCTTAATCCGCTCAGTTGGATGCGTCCCAGCCCGGGTACCGTAATGTGCCCATCGGGGGCAACGGTATACCGGACGTTCAGTTCCGAGTCGCCCCATACGTCGATAATGACCTCGTCACCCGGACCCAGTACGTAATTGGCCGGGGTAGGCATGTTCATGTTGGGGGCGAACGTGAGGTTCTGACTGGAAAAGAGGGATTGCCCGTAAACGCTTTCCGTAGGGGTGCCCTTATCTTCGGTGGCAACGGGGTTTTCCGTGAAGCCGGCCTCCCCGCGGAGCACATCGTCCTGGAGGCTTTTCCCCGAGGGGGCAGCGGCCTCGCCCTCCTGGTTGAGGTACTGGTCGCGCAGGCGCTGTACCTGCGCGGGGGTGACTCCTTTCTTCGTCATCTCTCTGATGATCTGCTCCTGCGACATGCCGGCATCGCGGTATCGCTTGAGTTCCTCAATCACCTGGCTGTCGCTGATCTGGGCAAAAAGGCTGCCTGCGGTCAGCAGGAACAGCAGCAAAAAGGTAAGAAATCGACTGGGGTTTACATGCATGGAAATGAATGGTTTCATGTTGAAATGTTCTGTTTGAATAAATATTGAAAAGAGATGTGCGGGCACACTTCGTGACTGCCTGTCCCATTCCCGGGATGGCGGCCCATCAATTTTCAGTGTACAAAATTACAATAAAAACCCGCACTTTCCATTTTTTATCCTGAAAAATGGCGGAAAATGGGACTAATTCCCCACCATGGAGGTGCATATTTCTACGGTAGCGCAGCCCAGCTGGTTGATACGGACAACAACGGTGGACTTGCCATCGATGGTAACCAGCTCACCCTCAAGCCCGG
>ENA-UOOH01001670-UOOH01001670.1-fermentation-metagenome-genome-assembly--contig:-NODE-1670-length-20963-cov-15.589583_pt1 | contig 20963 bp, 19 predicted proteins | sample MGYA00245778_ERZ724025 | MGnify/ENA primary metagenome ERZ724025 (study PRJEB28704, sample SAMN03018313) | fermentation metagenome | biome: anthropogenic terrestrial biome; feature: soil... | reverse complement strand
AATATTAAAAAATAGTGAATTACTAATAAATTTATTTCGGTAAATCTTGATATATTTAGCCATAAGTTCGATTATATTTTTTTCGAGGTTAACGACAACATTTGATCCATCCAAGGAAAAATTTATTTTTCAACAACAAAAATCAAAAAAATCTTGAATTTTATGGAATTGGAAAAATTCATATGATCCTTGAAGAGAATATTTAATCAAAGATATCTAAAAAGATGTTGAAGGGTTTGAAATGGGGGATTACTACAACACTGGGAGAGAACTGTATAAAATTGGTAATTTCAATCAAGCGTTAATTAATTTTAAAAAAGCTCGTGATGAAGAGCTTTATAATTTAGATTATTTATATGCACTTGGAAGTACATATGCTCTCCTCTATAATTCTGAAAAAAATTTTAAAGAAGCTCTTTTCTTTTACAATAAGATACTTGAGATTGATCCAAATCACACTAAGGCTTTGCTACAAAAATCATTGCTACTTGTAAATATAGGTAAGAATTCTGAAGCTTTGGATCTGATTAATGAAGGGATAAAAAAATCAAATGATGGGTATTTGTGGGCTATGAAAGGTCGCTTATTATCATTAATTCATGGGAATGATGATGAAGTCAAAAATTGTTTTAATAAAGCTTATGAACTTGTTATTGATGAGTCTTATGTACACTACTTACGTGCAAGAGCTTATGAGCATGATTTGAAGTATAAAAAAGCAACAATATATTATGATAAATCAATAGAAGGAATTAACGATTCTGTTTGTGATTTAGATGAAGGAATATACGTATCAAAAATATTTACTCAACTTATAAAGGGTTGGATGTACATAGGTTCAGGGGACTACGATGAAGCATTAAATGGTTTAGATGAAGCATTAAATAATAACATCAAATCTGTTGCGGTTTTATATGCTAAAAGTTATGTTTATTATCAACAAGGATATTTAGAAGAAGCTTTAGATGTTTTGAAAGTTTCACTATATTATGATCCTGAAGATATTCCTTCGCTTGTATTAAAATCATGTATATTTACTCTCCAAGGATCTCCTAAAACAGCAACAAGAATATACCAACAGATCCTTGATATAGATCCTAGAAACGGATTAGCATTAATGAACTTATCAAGTATTTATTATGAAGAAAAAGAATTTGAAAAGGCTTTAAATATGGCTAAAAAAGCCTTAGAAATTGAACGCACGGATGGATTTGCACTGTATGTAGGGTCAATTGCTGCTAGAAAAACTGGCAATCTACGCTTAGCCCGTAAATGGGAAAATGATTTGAGTAATCCCAGAGTAAATACTATATTTCTGGAAAGAAATTTACAAGACAAAATTGTTAATGAGCCTTGGCACCTAAGAAAAGCTGGCTACAAAAATTTACGGTTTATTGACAGAGAATTTACACTAAAAGATCGCTCAGGAAGACTTGATTTATTATATCAAAATGTTAAAACAGATCAACTAGTAGTGATTGAACTTAAGGTTGTTCCAGCTACTCAAAAAGCATATGAACAGATAAAAAATTATATGGATTCTATAAGCAAAACAATAGGATTGGAAAATGAAGTTAAAGGAATAATAATAAGCTTGGGGCACGATGAAACATTTAAAAATTTGATAGATAATGACCCTGATGTTTCTCAGATAGATTACCAAAAATTAGGTCTGGTGTAAAAAAATTTGTCTACTTCGTAATAGACAGGTTTAGCGAAGTAAATGTAATAACTTTATATTTAAATTATATTATTAATTGCTTTATATATTAGTTAAACAAAACCTTGAGAAAAGCATTGATTTCTATGAATTAGGGTATATATGCTGATACTTTTCTATTGGTTTCAAAACTTTTTTTTTTTATCCTTAAGTTATTTGACCATTTTTTAACTCGGATGGAAATTATATTTTACTGACTCGTGATTTTCAAATGAATAATAAAAAATAGTATAGAAAATAATATATATTATAAATATTAGAATAAGTATTAATTTGGAGGTTACAAAAATGACTAGAATAGCAATGACATTACCAAAAGAATTAGTAAATGAATTTGATGAATGTTTAAAGAAGAATGGATACACTTCAAGAGCTAAAGGACTTCAAGATGTTATGCGGGAATATATTGAGGGACATAAATAGTATTAAAACTATTATTTCCTTTTTTTTACTATGTCTATATTTTACGAAAGCCTGTACTTGTATTCCATTTATTGAAATCTTTTCCGAAAAATAAGAAGTTCATCTGTTCTCTGGAATATCTGTAGTTGGTATGCGAATATTCTCTTCCTGTCAACTATGCCAAAACCTGTCTCATCTTTACCAGAAGCTCTAAATATCTACAGCCAATTAACTCCCAAAGATTCTGCTGCTACCTTGCTTGCTGTATCAATAAGTATGTCTTCAGATTCCACAATTTGATTCTCAATATATCTATCTAGGTACGATTGTGCGGGTTTATTTTCAAAAAATGAGTCCATATTCAGTTGAATCATATGGATACGTTCCATTATTTGCAGCCAATAACCTAACAACTGCGAATCTGTATCTTGGTCAAAATGATAGTATAACTTCATAGAGTAATCAATGAACTCCTTCATTGCCAAATAATTTCGTTTAAATTCTTCTCTTGTGTAAATAATAACTTCATCATGTTCTTTGAATAATTCAGGATGATATAGAAATATTTTTCTTCCTCTAGGTATTCCTTCACTTACACGCATATGCATCACCTCTTGGGTGATGATATGAAAATTGAATGTCAAGGAATTTGAGGTAGAGAGCATGTGAAAAGTAATTGTATTAATTCATTACTGGATTTTGATGTATTAAAAAAAATAACATTTCATGAAAAAAGGGGATAAATATTCTAGTTATACTATCTTTTTCCACGTTTAACTTTGTAATTATAATAGTCAGGCAAATAAAGCATTGATAAGGTTACAGGTTGAGCAACAATTTTACCACATTCTCGCTGAATTTTTGATTCTTTGCTTGATAAATCTTTTTTATCAACAGTGATTAGAGTAGAAGAATCTTCAGTTATTTTGATGCTCCAAATTATTGCGTGAGCGACTATTTTTATGTCATTAATTTGCTGAATTCCTTTTATTTTAATTATTTTTTGTAATGTAATGATTAAATCATTAAGGTGGGGGTGGGAATCTTTACAATTGAATTTTTCTATATTGTGGATATGGATGTCGATGCATTGTTGAATTTTTCTTATGCGAGTAATTTCCGAGGGCGAAGAATTTTTTGAATTCCGAAGATATTTTCTTCTTTTTCCTTGTAACTCTCCTTTAACAACATCTGTAATATAATAACTATTTTTATCTTTAGGGTATTTGTTAAAAAAGAAGTCACAAGAATGATGATGATAGTCTTTAGTATCACAATAACCAATGATACTTCCAGTATCACAGAAAAAATAGCAAGACATTTAATCACGGGTTATAAATGCAGTCAATTTCATCATAGATTTCTCTCAGAGATTTAGAATTAGGGTCTGTTTCATTTAAAACAATTATTTCATTCTTCATCTCATCAAAACTTGGAATTAATCCTTCGTTATCACACTCTTGATAAATATTATCTAATCGACGATTAAGGAACCCTAAAGAGTTTTGTACAATATTTTCATATCGCTGTTTTTCATCTTTAACGTTTTTTAGATCTCCATTTAGAGTCTCTTTATAAGGAACTAAAAGAGTAAAAATGTTATTTTTATAAATAGAGTTTAATATATCTAGTTTAATAGCTATCTTTGAAGGATTAGCATTATTATTCAACTTTAAAGATAGAAATTCCAAAATGTCAGTGAATAAAATAAAATTATTCAAAATTTCAGGGTTATCAACATGACCTAATGACATATAATAATGAGATATAATATCAGGTAAGTTCATATCTTTCTTCCCGTATAAATCAGCTTGAATATGACCACAAGAAAGGTTTTGAATATCTTCAAACCATTTAGTGAGTTTTCTATGAGTTAAATAGAAATTACTATACTTTTTTGGTGTCATGTCTATATATATCATTTTATAAAAATCTTCACCCTTCTGGACAAACTTATTTTTTAAATATTTAATCGTTTCATAAATCAAATCCATTACTTCACCTGATAATTCCACACTTTGAGTATCTATATCAGATAACCCCTTATTTTGACCAATAGTATTAGAAACTGTTTGAGAGAAAAACCCATATCTGTAATAACCCCAAATAAAATCTTCTACGTAAATATCCTTACTATCTAATTCTTTAAAAACTAGTGTAAGTAACTTATTTAGGCGAGTAGGTGAAATATATCGTTCTTTCTCACCAAATTCATCTTTGGCAATATTAATTGTACAGAAAATAAAATCTTCACTACTTATATGTTCCATTAAATCCCCTACAGTCCATTAAATCCCCGATATATTAATTTAATAGATTTGTATTATATAAATAATTATATGTTCCTATAACATTGTAAATTAGATTAAAGTTATTTATTCTCGTTTATCTGTCCTATTAGAATTAAATCAATGAACTTTGATAAAGTTTTATACCCATATTCAACTAAAAATCTGTCCCTACTAATATTAGGACCTTTAGTCCCATGGAAAAGATTGTTCCGAATACAGCGCCAAAATTCTACCATGGCATTCCAATCTTCCATATCATTCAGTTTAAGTCCATTTTGATGGGAATTTGAGCGATTTCGTAATGAAGAATTCATCAAAGGCATTGAATCAAGTTCTCTTTTAATTGTAAGCCAGTTCTCTTTTAATTCGTTGTCGCTTACTATTAAGAGTAGATACTTTTCCTTAATATAAGAATTTTCTTTTAATTGAGATACAGCTGTCCCTTCCCTTTTTCCAGGATATAGTTGAGTTGATATAAAAGTTATAAATGAGAAATATTCAAACATAAACTTTGAAAAATAATCAACATCAGAAAAACGACCAGTATTAGCCGCATTATGCCAACTCTCTATTAAAGTAAGATATTCTTCTGCATAACTCATAATAAACTTCCAAAGTAAATTTTTACTATTAATAAACATTTAAAATGATTTACCAACAAGAATTAGGTTACACCTAATTTAATGTAAATATTTTCGAAAATTAAGTTCATGAGATCTATTTTGACCCGTTCATCTCCATTAATTTTACGGTAAAATTCAAAGTCTTCTTCCATTATATCTTGCAAAGCAATCTCAAATACATCTTCATAACTTAACTTAACTTTTTCTTTTGGATTTACTTTAATTGTCTTAAGAAAAGCTTCATTAGATGATATGAGTTTTTCTAAATAGTGAATTGTCTTTAATTCCTTTTCAGAAAAAATATTACCATATTTATTATTAAGAAAATTAAGTATTTCAGATAAAGGTTTTTTATCTATAATGGGCAGATGTGTTTTCCCATCATATTCAGGAGGTTTTAATGGTTCACTTTGGCCAATATCAATATTTCCTTCATGAATTCTTTGTATACGTAGAGCACCAAGATCAATTTGTTCAATAACTTCTACAGGAAGCCTTTCTTTTTTATCTGGTAGCTTTCTGTACAAATAAAGCCCAAATACATGTAATTTTTCTAAATCCTCGTCTTTGAATGGCATGACTTGAGATATAAATGAATAAAGTCTATTAAAGTCTTTAAGAAGGCCTTTAAATTCATCTTGATCCTCTTCTGGAAGTTGTGTATATATACTTGCTACTTTGTTTAAAATTGGATGTAATTTATCTTGTTTAACATTTGAATCAAAGTATAATTTAGCAAATTCATAAACATCATCTTTCGTGTAAACATAAAAATTCTCAAGTTTTCTCTGAATGTCATATAATTTGTCTGGATCTGTACCTTCACTAAGAATTGTTTCAACGTAAAAATCTTTAAATGCATTTTCTATTTCTTCTGTACTATTAGCAAAATCTAATACTATCGTTCCGTCTTTATTTGGATAAACTCTATTCAATCTACTTAAAGTTTGAACTGCGTTAATACCAGACAATTTTTTATCAACATACATAGCATAAAGTAATGGCTGATCAAATCCTGTCTGGAATTTTTCCACTACAATTAAAAACTTGTTTTCATCTTTTTTAAATTCATCTGCCGTCTGTGTTTCTGAAAAACCATTCATAAAATACTCAGTATATTCTAAACCATCTTCAGGATCTATAATTGTCCCTGAAAATGCAACTAAAGCTTTATAATCGTAATTTTTCTCTCTTAAATATTTATCTACAGCTTTTTTATAGCGTACAGCATGAAGTTGGCTACGAGTCACAATCATAGCCTTAGCATGCCCCACTCCCTTATTATCTGGAATTTTGTTAACTACATGTGCATGGAAATGTTCTATCATTATTTCAATCTTTTTAGTAATAGTCAGTTCGTGAAAATCGACATAAGCACGTAGAAGGGCTATAACCTTTCGTTTATCATAATTAGGATTGTTCTTTATAGTCTTTAAAAGTCGGAAACAAGTTTTATATGTTGTATAATTCATCAATACGTCTAATATAAATCCTTCTTCTATAGCTTGACGCATACTATATAAATCGAAAGATTTGTAGCTACCATCAGGCTGAATTTCCCCAAAAAGTTGAAAAGTTTTATGTTTGGGAGTAGCTGTGAAAGCAAAAAAACTAACATTTTTTAAAGGACCCCTTGCTTCCATCTCCTTTGTCATCTCGTCTTCCCAAGTCCATTCATCCATATTATCTCGTTCAGCTTCATCTAAATTAGCATAAATTAGAGTCTTTTTAAGGTCCTTACTATGTTCTCCTGCCTGACTAGAATGAGCTTCGTCTATTAATACCGCAAAAGTACTACTCGGGATTTTTTGTATTTTATCAACAACATGAGGAAATTTTTGAATAGTAGTGACGAAAATTTTCTTCCCATTTTCCATATCTTTCATTAACTGCTTAGAACCTTTTTCGATTTTCGTCACGACTCCGGATACGTCTTCAAATTCCCCTAACTTTCTCTGCATCTGACGATCTAGCACTATCCTATCGGTGATAACAAAAACTGAATCAAAGATCTTGTTATCATTAGAATCATGTAAACTAAACAATTTATGAGCCAACCATGCAATAGTATTGCTTTTACCACTGCCAGCGCTGTGTTGTATAAGATAATTTTTTCCAGAACCTATTTCAAGTGCACTGCTTATACATTTCTTAACAGCATTCAGTTGATGATAACGTGGAAAGATAAGTTTCTGTTCGCCTGTTAGTTTGCCATTATCATCTAAAATATCCTCTAACTTCAAGAAATCTTGAATTATCTCAGATAACAATTCCTTGGTAAATATTTCCTGCCATAAATATTCAGTTCTATAACCCTCAGTATCGGGATTACCTGCACCGTCTTCTTTTCCTTTGTTAAAAGGGATAAATACAGTATTTTCCGCATTTAGTTTTGTTGTCATATATGCTTGGCAATCATCAACAGCAAAATGCACAAAACATCTTTTAAAAGAAAATAATAGCTCGTTTGGATCTCTATCTCTTTTGTATTGGTTAATAGCATCTTCAAAAGTATAACCAGAACCAGATAGTCTGTCCTTAAATTCGATTGTTATAATAGGAAGGCCATTAATAAAAATAACCATATCTACAGATTTATTTGGAGTTCTGCTACTATAATGCACTTGACGAATCACGCTCCAAATATTGTTTTTATATAATTTTCCAGAAGAAGGGTTCATTCCCGATACTGGCATACGATAATAAAGATCAAAATCAGACCCATAGCTTTTCAAACCATTTTTTATAACTTCCAGAATACCTCTATCGCGGATTTCACTATTAATCCGATTTAAGAATTTATCTTCAGATTCAGAACCATGTATTTCCGTATATTTTGTCCATTCCTCGATTTGAGTAGTTTTGATGAAGTCCAAAACTAAATTGGAATCTAAACACAATTCACTATCGAAATGACGATTTTCATGACTAATAAAACCATTAACTTCAACTAAGTGACTTTCAACTTGTTCTTCCATCCCAACCTCTAACGTTTTTGAAGGATTTACCATCAAACACCCCCATACTATCGATTTCTCCAATAATTGCTTTATTAATTAATGAGATTTTATATTCTTTTAATAAATCAATTTGTTCAGTAATTTTTTGGATCATTATTCCCATTTTTGCCATTTCTTTATCAATAAATGTAATAATTTCTTCTTGTTCCTCAATAGGAGGTATTAATATGTTTAAATTCTCTGTTTGAGTTTGGTTAAATATTGGAATAGTTGAAGTATTCGCCAAATTGGCAACAATTTCTTTAATTCCATATAAATAGTATAGTCCATATTTGGGTCGTATTATATTAGAATCAAATTCAATAGCATTAATCTGTTGATTTGAACATGAATCTTCAGTTATCATCCCAACTTTTCCTACTGTCGCACCTATCCCAACAATTAAAACACTAAATTTCTTGAATTTGATTGCTTTATTATCTAAAATTGCATTTCTACTGATTTTTTTGGAAGACTCAGTTAAAATTAAGTTATCACTTAAATCACCTGGACCAAACCAATTAATTTTATCTTGATCATAATATTTAGGGTTACCAGAAGGAGGTGTCTTTCCTGTGAGAACTCTTTCGGATACATATTTAATTTTTCTGACTTTCCATTTTTCAGGTATTATATTAATCCAATTCAATCCACTATCTACCAATTGAACATCCGGATCAAGACCATAATTTACTACATGATTTATTAAGGCAAATCTTTTCTCTTTAATAAATTTAATAAATTGATGATATCGAAAAATAATTTCATCAATTTTAGATAATTCTAAGTCTAAAAACATAGCAATTGAATTTTGTTCTTCGATAGGTGGAATTAAAGTAATCATAGTTTCAATCTGATAAGGATTAGCTCTAGGCATCTTTACCCCATAAGAAAGAGCATTTAAAACTGTAATAAATCTATGAGAAATTATTTGATAAAATATAAAACGAGTATTAATATGTTCATTCACATCCAAAACGACTAATTCTGTGGTGCAAACCCCCTTAAAAGGGGCAACAATGACCTTTGCCAAGTATGGTCTTAATTTTCCTAATAAAATATTCCCTTTATCAAATACATTAACAGAACTTTTTACTTCTTCTACATCACTTTCATATAATAAACCAATCCATGGTTCAATATGTTCTAACCCTATATAGGTTAAATCTTCTGGTTTTTTATCCAACTTCTCTCTTTTAATAGGAGCAACGTACTTAAGTCGCTTTATATGCCAATTCTGTGGGGCTTTTTCAATAAATGAATCAATATCAGAATCAGCGTGGAATCTTTTCATTTAGTAACTTCCCCCAAAAGATCTAATATCTCCTTCTGTACGTTTTTTAGGTCTTGATTGATTTCCTCTAAGGTTCTTGGGGGTTCGTATGTAAAAAAATATTGGTTAAAGTTTATCTCGTAGCCGATTTTCCCTATTTCGCCATCTTTAGGATCTCTGTGGTCTTTTTGCTCGCTTATCCAAGCATTATGGACATAAGGCGCAACTTCCCGATCAAAATATTCATATATGTCTTCTTTAAGAGGAACTTTCTCATAAAATCTTAAATTAGTTACATCTGGAATTAAATTGCCTTTGCTATCGACTATTGGTTTTGCTTTTTCATCGATCACACCTATAGCATCTCTTATTGCTTTTTTTATTCCGGCTAAGGGGTTGACACCTACTTTTTTAAGTTCTACAACTAAATCCGATTCAAACTTTTCATAGTCATAATAAATAGTATTAGGCATGGCTTTCAAAGCTTTTATTATCATTTTTTGCTTTATTTTCCCCTCTTTAATCGCATTATCTTTATTTTTCACTTTTTTCCCAGGTTTTATTAAATTTTGGAAAGTAGTTTGATCACTTAAACGCCGAATTCTATCCTCAGAGTTTATGAAATTCATCCTCAAGGGTTGATCAATGACAATTCGCCTATATCCAAAATCACTACTATCAAAAACCTTTACGTCTTTACTTTCAGCATTTTCTAAATATAATTCAGTTATTTTTGATATTTGCCAATTTTTTATTTTGTGTCGTTTTTTCCCAAAACTTTTAGGCATTTTCTCATAAAAATCAGTAGCTTTAATAAGCGTAATTTTCTCTTTTTTTTCTTTTTCTTTTTTATTTGTCAAAAGCCATATGTAAGTGTAAATACCGGTATTATAAAATAATTGATCTGGCATTGCAATTATTGTTTCTAGCCAGTCGTTTTCGATTATCCAACGTCTTATTTCGGATTCACCGCCACCGGCTTCAGCAGTAAATAAGGGAGCTCCATTAAATACTATAGCAATCCTAGTTTTTTCTTCAGGATGCATTTTAGATATCATGTGTTGTAAAAACAATAACTGACCGTCACCAATATTAGGTAGTCCTGCCATAAACCTACCGGCTGATCCTCGTTTATTTTCATCTTTTATGAATTCTTTATCTAATTTCCACTCTTTCCCATAAGGTGGATTGGATAATATATAATCGAATTCCATCTTAGGAAGGCCATCTTTTGAGAAGCTAGAACCAAATTTTATATTTTTTTCATCTTCACCTTTTATAATCATATCTGATTTACAAATAGCATATGTTTCGTCGTTTATTTCTTGACCATATAATTTAACATTTGCTTTAGGATTGATGTCTTTTAATATGTGTTCTTTAGCTACCGTAAGCATACCTCCAGAGCCACAAGCAGGATCATAAACAGTGACAATTTTTCCCTCATTGGAAAGTTCGTCTTGATCTTTGCTCATAAGGATGTTAACCATTAATTCTATGACTTCTCTGGGAGTAAAGTGATCTCCAGGGTTTTCATTTGATTGTTCGTTGAATCTTCTAATTAATTCTTCAAATATGTATCCCATTTGGTGATTTGATAATGATTCTGGATGTAAATCTATTTCATCGCCTGCAAAACGTTCAATAACTTTATAAAGCAAATTATTACTTGCTAATTTTTTTATTTGGGTATCTAAATCGAATCTTTCAATTATCTCCTGAATATTCGGTGAAAATCCGTTAAGATAATTTTTAAAGTTGTCTTTAATATTATTAGGGTCTTCTAACAAAATTTCAAATGTATATTTCGATGTGTTATAAAATTTATAACCTGAAGCGGATTCTAATACATTAGACGGGTCAGGTAGTTTTTGGTCGTATTCATCTGTAGCATATTGAGCGTATTTTTGTAGTACTTCGTCTTTAGTGGGTTCTAAAACACAATCTAATCGCCTAAGAATAGTAAAAGGCAAAATTACGTCTGCAAATTTACTTTTTTTGTAAACATCTCTGATTAAATTAGCCGTTCCCCAAATAAAATTGATTATATTCTCTAAATTATTGTTCATTGTATCCTCAAAAACTCTTAATTAAGATAATATAATTTTGTATTCCATTTCATAGCTTTAATTCTTTCTATTATAACCAAGATCAAATCTAATACTACTCTGAGACTGCTGGCATGTTACTGGGAAAAAATTAGTGAAAAAATAGCTCAAATCTCAAAAATGTCCTAGTTTTTTAGATTAGGATAAATAATCATTTCAATTTAAGGAAAAGTAAGTACTTAACCTGCTAACCAACGAGCATGGTGAAAGTGACTCTCTTTTTTATTAGTTTGTTATGCAGATGAATAGCAGCATATTTGTCATCTTACATTTATATCGGGGGCTATGTTACAATTAATGGCTTTATGTGAAAATAAATAAATAAAGTTCTGTTTTTTAAGCAGCAATTTGACTGTTTCTTTGCAATCAAATGGACATTGACCATATCAAGAAGTGGTCCTTAATAATATTTAGTAGAATAATGTAAGGGTGAGTTAATTATATGGTATGTATGTTTTTTTATTTCTATTTAATTGCTCAGTATTCCATTTTAATGATAGGTTGATGGCTTTGTATATATCAGGATTTGTGTTTGAATAAATGAAATAGCAATGCATAACTCAAAAAGTGTAGGGTAAAACTCTATGTATCGCTAGAGTTTGATATAGGCCTTTATTTGTATTTTTAGCCATATATTTAGCCAGCGATGTATTTTAGGGACCTATTGCGTATATGAAACGATTCTCTGGATGGGTGATGTATAATGTTCCGTCTGGACCGAGTATTGGGTTGCCCTTACCTGCAGGATTTATTTTATATTTCCATTTTACTGTTCCATTTGATGAAATAGCATAGTTATTGTAAGATGTAGAAACATAGACTGTGCCTTCGTTGTCAACTGCAATTGGTGACATTATTTCATCATTTAAAAATTCATAATTCCATTTTTGTGTTCCATTAGATTGCAATGCTAAAAGATATGAGCGTGTGGGGACGTATATAGTTCCATCAGGCCCAAGTGCGGGGGCTAATGATTGGAATACGGATTCAGTTCTCTCTGCAAATGGGGCAGAACTCATACCTGGAATTCCACCACCACTCATTGAAGCACTTGCAGGAGATGTGGGAGATTTCCATTTTTCATTTCCATTCTGGTCAAATGCATATATGTACTGCGTTCCACTTTGAGAAATCATATTTACAATTAAGTATGCAGTTCCATCTTTGCCTACTGCAGGGGATCCTGAACTCAGACACATCATAAAATTACGGTCCCATTTTATTTTTCCATTTGGGTCCATAGCGTAAAGATGCCAATCAGCAGTTTCTGCCCATCCTGTGATTCCAACAAAGTAGATTGTTCCATCTGGCCCAACTGCAGGATTGGAACGATAATTGGGAAATGTTTCATTTGGTTTCATTTTCCATTTCAAGCTTCCATCAGGATTTATTGCATAGAAAAATTTGCCACTTATCATGTAAATTGTTCCATCTTGAGCAATATTTGGGGCACTATTTTCTCCACTTGCTTCTTCTCCTTTAAATGTCCATTTTAATGTTCCATTATTGGAATCAAAAGCGTATAAACTTTCTCTAGAATCTGGAATGTAAATAGTTCCATTGGAATCGATTAGGCTGCCCCCATAACCTGTGTATCCCCCATACCTCTCATTAGTTTTCCATTTTAAAGTTCCATTAGGGCTAACTGCATATAAGAAATATAGATTATCTGTCATTACTGCAGGGCTTGCATATTGATAGATTGTTCCATCAGAACCGATAATAGGGGCACCTGCCATCCATCCACCTGTTTGATTACTACCAATCTCGAAAGTCCATTTTGTATTGTTAGTCTGAGGACCTTTTACTGGTGCCATGCCTGTATGTTGTCTGTCGTGGGCATACATGGGCCATGAGGAATTAGCAAGACCTGACATAGAATTTTGACCAAAATTCAGGACTCCACCCATATTAGAGCCAACATTAGAAATCGTATCTTTTTTTACAAAAGCACCTGCACCTATCATTAATGATACGACAATGATTATTATCAAAAAAATTTTCCAACCCTTCATAATAGTAGCCCCCACAAACAATTTCCTTAATTATTAAGATTCATCTAATTATCATAAATTCTTTTCTATTAATCACAGGATGATTACAGTTAGGGTATGGGAGATGGATGATTTATGACTATTATTCATTGTTTATTTGATGTTTTTGTATTTTATTTGATTATTTAACATTAACTAAGGCTATTAAACCATTATCTTTATTACAACCCAAATACACAGCATAGTTAGGAGCTATATGTATATTAGCTGCCGATTTAAAACAAATGGAGGAATTAAAATGGCTTTTCAGAAATTAGTAAACATGAATTCAGATCAGAAGAACGGATTAGAAATGATTCTAAGAGAAATTAGCGATAATGGAGGCAAAGCATCTATGATGGAGTTAATAAATGATGCCATTGCTATTTTCATTAATTTATATGCAGATGCAGCCGTGGAGAAGTATTCTCCTTTATATAAAACATTAGGAAGTGATGAAGAATGAAAGATATTGTTGATAAGTTAGAAAGTACATTTGTAGATTTAGATTCGTATTTAGACTTATACTATGAAACTAATTATGTTGCCGACAAAGAAACTTATGTTAATTGCTTACTTGAAAGAGAAAAAGCAATAGAATATACTGAAAAGATATTAAAGGCTTTGACATCATTGGATTATATTTTAAAAGATAATGAATCTAGATACATGTTAATGAAAGTGGATTGATTAAACATTATTTCTCTCATAATTAGGTCCTAGTTTAGTTATCTCTTTTTAAAGAAATCTCTTTGAGTAATACTTTTTGACATCTAAATTGAATATTGAAATCACTCCAACTAGCTTTGCTTTTATAAGTAAATGATGGAGAAGATCTGGCTTGAAATGCCAGATCAATAAAAATAATTATTCCTGATTTAAAGACTTTAAAATCGATTTAAATTTTTAAATCTTAGATTTAGTTAACATAAAGATTTTTTACAAAGGTATTTATATTAGAATAGATATAATTAAAGTTTAGTCCAGATTGAAACAATCAAAATCTTTATTATAACCTGAAAAAAGGAGGACAATATGGAGAAAAAACAAAAAAAGTGGACCAAAGATAAGACAAGTGGTTAAAAAAATAGTGTAATACTTATTCCTGTTTTTTTTTAAATTACCTTTATCGTTTTATCTTTGGGGGCCTTGTGAAACTGCAGGGCCCTACTCCACTATAAATGGAGGAAAGATAAGATGAAAAGTAGTGTAGCTAAATCAAAAAGTAGTTACGCATCCCTCAAAGTACCAGATTTTTTAGATGATTACTTTGTTTGGGGAAAAAGAACTTATATTAAACTTGCAAGTGAGCCTACGGTTTATTTTGTAGTAGATTCTGGGAAAAATATATGCGAAACTGTAAGAATTAAAGAAGATGATGAAATAGAAGGTAAGCGTGTAGAAGGTCCAAAGACTAAGGTAGCCTATTTTTCTATTTCAAACTTGGTTGAATATCCACCAGTACCTGAATTGCATAGTCCATCTATGTTTTCTTTTTATATAGTGGGTATGGATGGTGTTAGCGAAAAAATTCAACCTGCAAGTCTTGATGAGATTGTGGGAGAACTTAAAAGTCGAGGTCTATTCCAACAAGCCAACAGGGCAATGGATGTAATTACAAATGCAATTAACGCTTTGAAGAACAATAGACTTTACGAAACTAAGAATAAATCACCATATCCTGGTTTCTTTAAATTGAGCGGTAAATTCGTGAGTACCAAGACTTATGCACTGCCAAATAAAGACCAGATGGCTCAGGCTGTACAAGTTTTCAACGAATTTGGTGAACATTATGATGAATTCGCTCCAAAACTTGGTTACATAGCCCACTGGATGATTATGGCACCATTCTCTTTTGTAATAAAACAAAAAGGAAAAGGAACCAAATTAAACAATTTATTTTTGTACGGAACTACCCGAACAGGTAAGTCAACTATTGCCAAACTATCCTGTTTCATGTGGTCCAGGGGTATAGATAACCAACTAAAATCAGGAAGTCATGTGCACAGCCCTTATCAATATGGGAGGGCTATTTCAGAAAGCACATTTCCAATAATTGTAGATGAAGGAGAAGGACTATTTAACACAACTGAGTTATCGAGCTTAATGAAAACAGCTACCCATACATTATCAGCCAGGGCCAGATACAACAGTTATCTACAAAGAGAAGAAGAAGTTATGGCATTATCTCTTTCAATAATCACTTCCAACTACAATAAACCCAATGATGGAGCACTAGGGGCAAGATTAGACTTAATGAAATACACATCAACTAACATTCGCAGCAAAGAAGAGAGAATTGAATTTGAAAGAAAATTCCAACCTGATGTAGAAAATGGTCCATTAAAAATTCTTCAACATATTGGCAATTATGTGGCAGTTCAAATTACCATGAATCCTAATCTTTTAGAAGAGGATTGGTTAGAGGTATCCAAATTACTCTGGAAAGAGATGTATGAGCTTGCTGGAATAGAGATGCCTGAATGGATGATTAATATAGGCACTCCTGAAACAGTAGAAGAAGCATTTAATGATGAAAAAGACCACTACGAATCTAACATCAAGGCACTAATTATACGAAACGCAGAACCTAGTTTTTATCCCAAGAAAGACCATATTAGTGGAATGAAAATACCCAAACACCATATCACATCTCGCGATAAAGCCAAAGATGTTGTTTTAATGTCCAGAGAACCTTGGATACACTACCATGCACCACCAACAGGTAAAGATGCAAGCAAACAATTTGTCTTAATAGAAAAATCCATTGAAACAGATTTACGCAAAGATAAACATATTAACATACAGCTTGAGAGAGTAGCAGAACTTTTAGGTGGTGAAGTCCAACGAAAGACCATTAATAAGCGAAAAAGAAGAGTGGCCGTCTTTGATTACAAGGAGTTCCTTGACCTGTTTTGAATTGGACATTGCAAGCGAAGGGGTTTACCATACCTAAATGGTAAATAATGCCCCTTATTCCATTACTTTTTTGGAATTGGACCAATTGGACATGAATTGGACACCACTAAATGTCCAATTTCCAAGCACACATAGCTCTTTATTTACCAAATAAACACTTATTTATTATTTTATTATTAATTGGACATAAAAATAAAAAAACACACCTATATAGAGAAAATTGTGGGGATGGATTAGTGAATTATATTATATAGGGGTGTACCTGAGAAGGTGTCCAATTAGTCCAATTATTTTCTGAGAGATTTCCAGTTGTCTTATCAGAAATAGATGTCTGAGCATACTCGGAAATAGGACGTCCACTTGATGTCCATTCTGTCCAATTCAATATAATTACTTGATTTTAGGGCTTAATTTATTTTTTCGAATAAAAAAGGATTATAGAAAAACTAATGTGCGTGCTATGTGGATAATGGGATAAATGGGTATCTAAGTTTATTTTCTTCTGAATGATAATTGTATAGGTTATTTTTAATAAAAGAATAATTGGTGATAAAATGGATAGACTTTGCCCTAGCTGTGGATATTTGATGATGTATAATGAGAAAGATGTCTGGTGGTACTGCGATATGTGTGGATATGCTGAAGAGGATTAAGGGAATAATTTTAATATTAAACCAATATTAATAGTTTTTCATCTTGTTCATTTTAAAACCTTGTCTACTTCAGCCATTGCACGGATTCTAGCTTCTTCAGACTTATCGCTAATATTCGACCACTGCTCAAAAATTCTCTTAAATGTATATATGTCATTTTCAAAAATCACTTTCTTAAGGTAATCGCATGATTGAACTTTGAGAGAAAGCCATTGTAAGGTTAAATTATGAAGTTTTTCTAGTTCAACTGGAGGATTAATTGTATGAAACCTAGAGAACGCTTCAGAAATATTATTATGATAAATTTGTATATTTCTTCTTAAACTTTCGGATGTATCTCCAATATTTTCTGACTTTAAATTTTTTAAAATAGTTTCTTCTTGCGCATAAAGTTTGTGAGTTACTTTTAGAAAATCTATGTATTCTAATTTATAGTCATATTTATTCATTTATTTACCCCCAAATTATTTTCATGAATCCTTTATATTCATCCTTAAGCACGTCGTATATGTGGAATACCATTTCAAGCAATTTTTCTGGATTAAAATTATCATAATAATTATAGTAAATTTTTAAAAAAACAGCACCCTCTTCTGATAAAATAAATTTTACAAAGTTATATTTTCTGTTTAATTCATTTAATTTTTCAAGAATATATTCCTTTTTCATTGGATTATCAATCTTTACATAATTTAAAGCTTCAATTGTCAGTGTCCAATCAGCTTTGGTATTTTCATCAAAAAAACAAACAATATTCGCCGTTGGCCCTGCTTCTATAGTCGCGTCAAAACTAAATATATAGAAATTTTCATCTTGGAATTCATTAACATTAATATCTTCTTTTTTCAGGTATTCACTAAATATTCCCGCACTATTATTCATACAATCCCCCAGTTTTTTTTTAATAGCATTTAAATCAATATACGCCACAATTTATCTAATTCCATTTATCGTAATCAACATTATTAACTTTTGTGGACAATTTAATTCACAGGGCTTAACTGAGTAAAATGGTGTCTAAAATATTAGTAGCTTAATTATTCACCTAAAAAAACTAAGGGCCATTATACCAACTGCAGTGGCAAATGACCCTACTATTGATTGTAAACCATAAAATCACTCTATGTTAATTCATAAATAAAAATGACCAGTTAGTTTGCGGGCTTTTCTGGGACAGTTTTTGAATACTTGAAAATAGAATCTAGACACACGGGACATATATTTCCTAAATTCCGGTGTTCGTATTCTGCCATTTTATTATTGATTTTGAACTTACTACCGCACAATTCACATGTAAGTATCTCTATCTCTGGATTTTTTCTCCTTTCCCTTATTTCATAAGCCCAAGGAATACTAAAGAACGCAAGAGATGCTATTAAGCCTCCGATATCTCCTAAAACATATCCAACACTACAAATCAGGCCAGTTAGCCCTATCCCAAACTTCAAATCTTCATCCATTTTCATCACCTTTTTTTAATATTTCAAAAAAATGGATTAGGATAAAGATTGTATATCCCTTATAATGCTCTCTGCAGTGGAGATAATCCTCTTACCTCTGCCTTGCAGCTTTTCATGGTTGCCATTCCAAGCCCCCACATAATATTGTGATTTCTGATTGTCTAAATTGAGATAACTGCACACTATGAAAGATACTGTTTCAGCTTCAACTTCTTTAGTCTCTTTATCAAAATCGCTTCCTAAATGGCCTAATTTAAGATGAGCTATCTCATGAATAAGAGTGGCTACCATAGCAGCTTCATTATCTTTAGGAGCAACCAATATTCGTTCAGGAGTAACATTGCCATTACTAACGCCTGAATATTCTACTATCACTGGTAATGGGCTTATCTTCTTAACATCATCAAAAGAAATATCCCCTTTAACCTTATCAGAATGTCCAAAATCTAGATTTTCACCTTCAGTCTGATTAACATCAAATACATTAACATACCTGAAACCGGAGATGATATAGGCTTCTTCATCATTCTCTTTGTCTTTAATCTTCCTAGTCAAAGGAGCGAGAACTTTAATAGCCCTTTCCCCTTTGTTAACAGTTCTACCGAGCTTCTGCCATTTACGAAACCCAGCAAGCATAGAAACCTGAGGATACTGGCACCAGGCTAATATTGTGTTATTGATGGAATACGTATGCATCCCTAGACTGCTATCCCATAGTTTAACAAACTTCTCTAGCTCTTGTGGTTCTTGACAGATTGAATCAGTTAAATTATCCATCTTTTCAACCAAATACGCACTTAATTCCTTACCTTTCAGCTCTTTAGGTATTTTTAACTCCATTTACATCAACTCCTTTTTTTTATTAATTCAAAAGGAATGGGTTGATGCACGAGAAGATACAGCCAGCGAGAAATCTATTGCCGAACTAAGTGAGGCAAGCAAGGGGGAGGAGGTCGGGGGAGGGAGGTAACTATATTAAAACAAGAATACATGACTAAAGGTGGAAAGGAAGCAAGCAAAAAAGCGAGAACTACTGTGTCGGGGGATTATCCTGTGTAGTATATATTATTTCAAAAGTTAATGTTAACTAAGAATCCCAAAAAATGCTGGGGAAAATTGGTATAGGAAAATTTTAATCTTTATATTTTTCTTTTAAGCTATCTGCGAAGTTATCTGAGTCTATTTTAATTTTGTTCAGTGCCTCTTGAATTTTTTCGTCAACCTTATCATCCATTTTTTTGTTTATTTCATTTAATTGTTCTTCAAGAGCTTGATTTTTTTCTTTTATTTCTTTATTCTCTTCTTTTATTTCCCTAAATTCTTTTGTTTCGTAATCTTTTACATTTGCTTTATCTAATGAAAGATAAGGTAAAATTTTCGTATACATTTTTTTAAGGTCATCAGAATTTGCAAGCCAATAAACACGATCAATTTCACTTATTTTATGTCCTGCCATGAAATTGGCAACAATAGCTTCACCTTTCTTGTTAATAAAAGTAGAAATAAAATATTTACGCAAAGCGTGGCTCCTCCAAAAACTATATGTACCTTTATCTTTTTTGAATCCTGCTTTTTTACCAACACGACGGAAATTTGTTACAATACTATCCCTTGACAATTGGCCTCCGTATTTACTTGTAAAAATGTAATCAGAATTATTTTCAACCCTTATTTTTTCATTTCTCCCATAGCATCGATCTTTAAGATAATGAATTATTTCTCTAGATGCTTCAGGAGGAACAAATGTGATATACTCATAATTTGTCTTTTGACGGACTACATTAAGAGTTAAAACTTCTTTTAAGATTTCATCTTCAAATTTAAAGAGGTCAAAAACATCATCTAAATCTCTACCAATAGCAGAAGTTGCACTATCAATGAATGTTTTAATAGTTAAATTCCTTGCTTCTTGTTGACCCATACCGGTCATTGCCATCAAATAGATTAGAGCTCTTTCACGTAATGGGGCAGAATTTGCAAGTCTTTTAACATCCTTACGTTTTAATGGTCGCCCTCTATTTTTTTCTAGTCCAATATCTCCTTTATCTAATTCTATTTTAGGGAGCGTAATATCGAAAGATAAATAAAAAGATCTTACAGCAGAAAAATACAATTTAATAGTTTTTTTAGCTTTCCCTGTATCAATCAGATGTTTTTTATATTTAAGAAGATGAATGTAAACTTTTGTTTTTATGGGCCTAACTCCCTTCTCTTCTTGCTGATCAGCTTCTTTATATAATTCAGAAGGAGTTTTTTGAATTAAGGAACAAAATTCGTTTAATGAAGTTAGATACGGTGTTTGTGTTTCTTCCCCAATATTCCTACGCAAAAACCAATTTTCAATTATTTCAGCATCTTCCGCATTCATGATTATTTTTATGTAAAAAATAATATATAAATATATGCGAACTTAAGGTAATATATACCCTGATATAACGAAGTAAAAATATTTGGCCTTATTTTTAAGTAAAAGTTCTAAAAA
>ENA-UOOH01001662-UOOH01001662.1-fermentation-metagenome-genome-assembly--contig:-NODE-1662-length-21048-cov-5.254799_pt1 | contig 21048 bp, 19 predicted proteins | sample MGYA00245778_ERZ724025 | MGnify/ENA primary metagenome ERZ724025 (study PRJEB28704, sample SAMN03018313) | fermentation metagenome | biome: anthropogenic terrestrial biome; feature: soil; material... | reverse complement strand
GGAAAAGTGAATGGAATATATTTTTCTTATCGCAGCGGTGGATTAAATCTAAATTGAGAATTGCAGTTACCCTATAGCATATTATTCCACATATATTTTTTTCATTATTGCTAATAATAACATAGGTAAATTATTTTTTTGAGGAGGCTTATAAAATGATGAATGCAGGAAATAAACAAATCGAAAGCAACAATCTAAAAGTAATTAAAGATCAACTTGCATATGAATCTTTAATGAACAAAAAATTTAATGAATATGGAGAGATGTGCAGTGACCCGCAAATCAAATCCCTTTGCAGTCAATCAAGTGGGGTTCACAAACAAAACTTTACCAATTTAAAAACCTACCTTGATTCCCATCAATAAAAAATAAAATGGAGGCGTAATAATTATGAATAATGTAAGAGGTACTACAGGACTTACTGATAAGGACATTTTACAAGATTTGCTGACAACAGAAAAGCAGGTTGTTTCTTCTTATAGTACAGGAATAACTGAAACTTCCTGTCCAAACCTTAGAAATACCCTAATAGATAATTTTAAGAGTGCCCAGGATACACAATATAAAATATTTGATACTATGAGACAAAAAGGTTGGTATCAAACAAAAGATGCCCCTGATAATGAAGTTCAACAGCTTAAAACAGAATCCAGCCAAATGATGCAGGAGTTGAAATAATTTAAAAAAGAGCTGCTGCAAAAACTGAAATTCATTTTGCAGCAGTTTCCTTTTTAATTATTTCCAGGATTTTTTCATCAGCTTCATTTAGAACCTTTATACCATTTTCTAAAAAAAGCTGAGCTGTAACCCCATTTCCTTCTACTATTTTCCCTGTAAAAGTCCCATCATAAATCTTCCCTAGTCCGCAGGATGGGCTTTTTGCTTTTAAAATTGCAATATGGCATCCCTTTTCTTTTGCAATCTCAAGGGCGGATTTTGCTCCCTTCTTATATTCCTTTGTTACATCTATCCCTTTTTTGTTAACTACCCTTACTGCTCCCTCTTCGCTTTTTATTATTTCAGAAGGGCTTCTTGGAGTTTCTAATCCCCCAAGCTGTTCTGGGCAAATTAAAACTGCTTTTCCTTCTTTAAATAGTTCATATATGGCTTCATTAAAATTGTTTCCTCCATTATATTTGCAATTAACACCACAAAGACAAGCACTGACTGCTATCATAAAACTCTCCTACCTTTTTAATTGAGCTATAGTAACCCCGCTTCCGCCTTCACCTATATCTCCCATTCTTATACTTTTAATATAGTGATTATGTTTTAAATTAGATTGAATTCCTTCTCTTAACGCACCTGTCCCCTTACCATGGATTATAGTTACATTTTCTATCCCTGCTAAAGATGCATCATCTAAATATTTATCAATATTATATAAAGCCTCATCTATGGTTTGACCCCTCACATCTATAGACGAAGATATCTCTGCTGCCTTTTGCTGCATAATCTTTGCAGCTATAGATTTTTTAGGCTTCTTCTTTTCATTTTTCTGCTTTAAAAGCTTACTAAGGGGCACATTTACTTTCATCATTCCGACTTGCACTAAAACTTCCCCTTTAGAATCAGGTTCTGTAAGCACAGTTGCTTTTTGTGAAAGTGTACTTACAAAGACTTCCTCTCCAACTTTTACATTCTCAACCCTTTCCATGCCTTCCTTTATTTCAAGAGTATCTACATCTTTAACTTCCATACTATCTAGCTTTTCTTTAAGCTGTTTTCTTTTATCTTCAGCGTCTTTTATTGAAATTTCTTCGGAAGCCTTAAATTTCATTTGATTAAGTTCTTTAATTATGCTGTCAGCTTCTTTTTTTGCCATTTTAACAGTTCTTCTTGCTTCTTCCTGAGCTTTTCTTATAATATTATCTCTTTCTGTATCCAATTTGTATTTTTTATTAGAAAGCTCCTTTTTTAGCTCAGCTGCTTCTCTTTTCGCTTTTTGAGCTTCTTCAAGTTCCTTCTCTACAAGCACAGTCTTATTCTGGAGATTTTGAATAACATCTTCAAATTTAGCAGCATCCTTAGAGACCATATTTGCTGCATTATTAATGATCTCATCACTAAGTCCAAGCCTTCTGGATATTTCAAAAGCATTAGATTTCCCAGGTATTCCTGTAAGCAATCTATAAGTTGGTCTTAATGTTTCAACATCAAATTCTACAGAAGCATTTTCAAAGCCTTCCTCTTTCATAGCAAAAACTTTTATTTCACTATAATGGGTGGTTGCAATTATTTTTGCTCCCTTTTCATATAATGTTTTCAAAATAGACATTGCAAGGGCTGCACCTTCTGTAGGGTCAGTACCTGCTCCCAGCTCATCTACCAGAACTAAGGATTTACTGTTAACTTTTTCAAGTATATTAACAATGTTAGTCATATGAGAGGAAAATGTTGATAGACTTTGCTCTATACTTTGTTCATCCCCAATATCAGCAAATACATTTTCAAAAATTGAAACTTCAGAACCATCTTTGCATGGAATTGCAAGCCCTGAAGATGCCATAATCACTAAAAGCCCAACAGTTTTTAAGGTAACAGTTTTTCCGCCTGTATTAGGCCCTGTAATAACAACAGCATTATAGGTTTCACCTAACTTGACATCAATAGGTACAGCTGTTTTTTTATCAAGCAGCGGATGCCTTGCGCCCTTTAGATATATTTTCCCGTTATTATTTACCTCAGGTATAGTTCCTTCCATGCTATAAGCTAGCTTACCCTTTGCCATTATAAAATCTAAATATGCAGCATTTTTATTATCAAGTTCTAATACTGTCATATTATCATAAACTTTAAGGGATATTTCCATAAGAATTCTATCTATTTCTTCCTTTTCTTTTAATAAAAGCTCCTTTATTTCATTATTTAAATCTACAAGGGCCATTGGTTCAATAAAAAGTGTGGATCCACTTGAGGATTGATCATGAACAAGACCTGGTACAGATGCTTTACATTCTGCTTTAACTGGAATTACATATCTTCCTTCCCTTATTGTAATAATATTATCTTGAAGATATTTACTATAAGTTTGAAGGGTTGACTGCGTCTTATCCTTTATTTTTGAAGTTTTCTCCTTAATAGATTTTCTAATCGAGTGAAGCTTCTGGCTTGCATTATCCGATATTTCCTCTTCACTTATAATTGCATTTTCAATTACTTCCTGCAGCTCCTTTATATAAACCATGGAATCTATAATTTCATATATAATAGGAAACTGTTCACTTTTTGAGCCATCCTTCATAAACATTTTAAGATGCTTTATACATCTTAATAAATCACAAATATTTAGAAGTTCTCCGGGAGTCAAAACATAACCAATTTCTGCTCTTTTTAAAGATTCACCTATATCCCTTATGCCCTCTAAAGGCAGACTTCCCCACTTCATAATTATATCAATAGCTTCTTGGGTTTCTTTAAGGCTATCCTTAACTTCATATTCTGAAGTAGAAGGCTTTAAATTGCTGCAAAGCTCCTTTCCTAAAGAAGACTCCGCATTTTCCATAAGCATATTTTTTATCTTATCATACTCTAAAACCCTCAGAGTTCTTTCATTCACTTAAATCAATCCTTTCCTAAAAAGAATATATCTATTCTTTCTGCAAAGCTCCCTATATTCCCACAAAGAGCTTTGTCCATGCCCATAGTTTTATACTCAATATCATTTTCTAAAGTTAATTATACACAATCTGCAAAAAATACAAAAGGGGTTAATAATAAACCCCATCAGCTACTTTTTTTATTTTGTACATCCTTTAGTTCCTTAAAATCCTTTTTAAGTCTTATAATTTCTAATTGGTTTTCAAAAAGCTCATCCTTTAAATTATTTGTTTCCATCTTAAAACCTTCAATTTGCTTTTCAAGGCTGCTATTATTTTCTTTAAGAAAAGCGTTTTCCTTAACAAGTTTTTCAAGCTCTCCACCCTTTTTATCTGCATCAGATAGAGAACTTTCATAATTATTTTTTATATTTTCATTTTCTTCTAAGCTCTCTTGATAAAGCGCCTTTATGTTTTCATATTCCTGAGTTAAAGATTTATATTCTCCCTCCATCTTCTGATACTTTTTAATAGCTGCTTCATACTTTTCCATTGGCTCATTTACTCTTTCTTTTAAAGCAGCATTTTCAGCTCTTGCCTTATAAAGCTCATCTGCAATGGTAAGTGCTCCAAGAACAGCAGCGGATGTTGAACTATGCTTGGCATTTTGATTTGCAATTTCTTTTATTTTCTTATCCACATAATTTGCAATGGAAAATAAATAATCTTCTTTTTCATTACCAGTTAGAATATATTCGGAACCATTAATTTTTACTACTATTTTATTTTTAGGCATACAAAGCACCCTTTCAATGGTTTGTTACCAATATTTTTATTTTAAATTAAAATGTACCTATTAAATACTATTCTACCATTATTTTTTATAATTTTAAGCCTTATTTAAAACTTTTTTTATTTTTTAATAAATTTAAGGCAAAAAAGCGGAAGGGGCTGTTGCAAAACTTCATGATTATGGAAAACACAAAGACAGTGGAGATAAGAAAATATGTAGAATAAGCAAGTAGGGAGCGGTCTTGATCGCTTTGCCGCACAATGATCAGAATTTAGGAGGGCAAAGCGGTCAAGACCGCTCCCTACAACTTATAACGAAAATATGATTTTAATTTAACATTCTCTTAATTTTGCACCAAGTTTTTCTTCAAGTGCTTTTACAATTCTTTCATGGACCTTGTTAACTTCCTCATCCTTTAATGTCCTTCCTTCGGCTCTGTAAGTAATAGAATATGCTATGCTTTTCATCCCTTCCGGAACCTGTTTCCCCTTATATACATCAAATAGCTTTATTGACTCCAAAATGTCCTTACCATTGGCTCTTATAATATCTTCAATTTCTGCTGCAGTAACCTCATCCTTTACAAGCATGGCAATATCTCTTGATACAGAAGGATATTTTGGAAGAGATTTATATTTTTTATTAAGATTTGAAGCCTTAAACACTGAATTTAAATCTATTTCAGCAATATAAACTCTTTCTTCAATATCATAGTTATCTGTTACATTTGGATGCACTTCTCCTAAGACTCCTGCTTCTTTATTTCTAATAATTATTTTTGCAGTTCTTCCTGGATGGAATATCGGATTTTCTGATTCTTTAGCAAAAAGACATCTTTCAATTCCAAGTGCATTCATTAAATTTTCTACTACTCCCTTTATGTTATAGAAGTTAGCTCCGCCATACATTCCAATAACAAGCTTATCCGTTTCTTCCGGAAGCTCATCGTTTTCCCTTGGAATAAAAACTTTAGCAATTTCAAAAAGCTTTACCTCATTTATTCCTCTTGAATAATTGGTTGCCATAACTTCCATCATAGAGGGTATAGCTGTAGTTCTCATAATACTGAAATCTTCTCCAAGAGGGTTTGAAATTTTAACAGCATTTCTAATAGCATCAGAATCAGGAATACATATTTTATCATAAACTTTTGGACTTACAAAAGAATAAGTCGTGCACTCATAAAAACCGCTTGAAACCATAGTTTCCCTTACAATTTTTTTTAACTTCTGATCCTTTTTTACTGTTCCCTCTACAGTTTCACCCACTATTTTTCTTGTTGGAATATTGTTATATCCATATATTCTTGCTATCTCTTCTGCAACATCCTCTTTTATTTTTACATCCTGCCTAAACGTTGGAACAACTAAGTTAAGCTCATCCCCAATTAAATTAGTTTTTATCTCAAGAGATTCAAGCATTTCTTTCATCATTTCAGGCTTAATATCTGTTCCTAAAAACTTGTTAACCCAAGAAGCTGAAACTGTTAGCTTGTGAGGCATTAAAGGGTTTTTATAAACATCAACTGTGCCGCCTACAATTTCACCTGCTCCTAATTCTTCAATTAAATTACATGCTCTATTCATAGCCATTTCAACAAGATTTGGATCAATGTCCTTTTCAAATTTAGAAGATGCATCTGTTCTTAATCCAAGCTTTTTGGAAGTAAGTCTTATAGAAGTTCCATCAAAGTTTGCACATTCAAATATTATGGTATTTGTATCATTTTTAATTTCAGAGTTTTCTCCACCCATAACCCCTGCTACAGCAACAGGTTTTTTATCATCTGCAATAACAAGCATTGATGAGTTCAAAGTTCTTTCTTCTCCATCTAAAGTCTTGAACTTTTCATTATCTTCAGCTTTCCTTACAATTATTTTACTGCCCTCAATAAATTTATAATTATAAGCATGCATTGGCTGACCAAGTTCTACCATAACATAATTGGTTATATCCACAATATTGTTTATTGGCCTTATACCAGCTTCCTTAAGCCTTTGCTGCATCCATTCCGGGGAATCCTTAACAACTACATTTTTAACCATCTTGGCAGCATATCTTCTGCATAAATCATCTTTTACTTCAACTTTTAAATAATCATTTATATCCTCATCATTACTGCTATATGCTGTATTGACTGGTTTTAATTTTGTCTTAAAAGTTGCTGCTGCTTCCCTTGCTATACCATAAACACTAAAGCAGTCAGCCCTATTTGAAGTTATTTCAAAATCTATAACTCCTCCATTTAATCCAAGCACTTCTTTAATGTCTTCACCTATTGGGGTTCCCTCTTTTAGTATCATTATTCCATGTACAGAATCCTCATCAGCAATTCCAAGCTCTACCTCAGAACAAAACATTCCATTTGATTCTACTCCTCTTAATTTGCCTTTTTTAATTTTAACTCCACCTGCTAAAGTAGAACCATGAAGAGCAACAGGCACTATATCATTAACTCTAATATTTGTAGCAGCAGTAACAATTTGAATAATTTCATCTTTAATATCTACCTTGCATATTGTAAGCCTATCAGCATTAGGATGCTTTTCAATGCTTAATATTTTACCAGTAACTACCTTGCTTATTTCCTTGCCGTTTTCAATTATTTCTTCGACTTTTGAACCGGAAAGAGTAAGCTCATCACCTACCTCTGTAATACTTTTATCTATATTTACATAATCTAATAACCATTTATATGGAACTATCATTTTATCACCCCTTTAAAATTGTTTTAAAAATCTTAAATCATTTTCATAAAATAATCTTATATCGTCAATTCCATACTTTATCATAGCAAGCCTTTCAAGGCCCATTCCAAATGCAAAGCCGCTGTATTTTTCAGGATCAATTTTTCCCCTTCTTAAAACATCAGGATGTACCATACCGCAACCTAATATTTCAATCCATCCTGAATTTTTACATATTCTGCAGCCTTTTCCTCCACATGCAAAGCACGAAACATCAACTTCAGCAGAAGGTTCAGTGAATGGAAAATGATGGGGTCTAAATTTTGTTTTTGTGCTTTCGCCAAAAAATCTCTTTGCAAAAGTGTCTAAAGTCCCCTTTAAATCTGACATTGTTATTCCCTCATCTACAACCAATCCCTCAATTTGAGTAAACATTGGAGAATGAGTAGCATCAACAGCATCAGAACGGTAAACTCTGCCTGGTGCTATTATTCTAATTGGAGGTTTTGATTTTTCCATTTCTCTTATTTGTACAGGGGATGTTTGTGTTCTTAAAACCACGCCATCTTTAATATAAAAAGTATCCTGTTCATCTCTTGCAGGATGATTCTTAGGTATATTTAAAGCTTCAAAATTATAATAATCAAGTTCTACTTCAGGACCCTCAGCTACTGAAAATCCCATCCCTAAAAATATCTCCTGTATTTCATCTAAAACTTTTGTAAGAGGATGAACCCCTCCAATTGGATTTGCTTTTCCCGGCATTGTAACATCTATTGTTTCAAATGCTAATCTCTGCTCCCTCTCCTTTTCTTTTATTGATTTTTTTGCATTTTCAATCGCATTTTCAATTTCTTCCCTTACATCATTAGCAAGTTTACCTGCAGCAGGTCTTTCTTCAGGAGAAAGGCTTCCCATCCCCCTTAATATTCCAGTTAGGACTCCTTTTTTGCCAAGATATTTAACTCTGATTTCTTCTAAATTATCACTGTTTATGCTTTTTTTTATTTTTGTCATGGCTTCAGTTCTAATATTTTCAAGCTCTTCTCTCATAAACTAAACTCCCTTCTTAAATCATTATAATTTATCAAATTAAATTAAAAATTACAGCGCCGTTTCACTATGTATTTTTATGCAAAACAAAAAGCCCCATCCCCACAAAGGGACGAAGCTTTAATTCGCGGTACCACCCTAATTGACATAAAGTCCACTCATAATTTTAACGGAAAAACCGTTCCATCCTACTATTATAATAAATACACCTATACTTCAAATGGAAAGCTCCAGAGGGAAACTTCAGATGATACTTCCTGCAGACTCATCTCTCAATCACAGATGATCCTCCCTGTGCGCATATCAGCTTACTTGCCTCTATCTAAGCCTTTAATATTCTATTTGAAAAAATTATAACCATAATTGTTTACGTTGTCAACCTTTGCCTTACAACTTCGTAAATGATTACTGAACAAGCAACAGCTGCATTTAAGGATTCGGCTTTTCCAATCATAGGTATTTTAATTTTCTCATGGCAAAGCTCTATGTCATCCTTGCTCATACCCCTAGCTTCGTTCCCAATTACAATAGCTGTATTATCTTTAAAATTACAATCATAAAGATACTTTTCAGCTTCAGGGCTGGTAGAATACAATCTATAATCATTATTTTTTAATTCAAAAGAAGCTTCTTTAAAATTATCATAAAATACAATAGGAATATGAAATATAGAGCCCATGGTTGCCCTTAGGGCTTTGCTGCTGTAAACATCTGCGCTGCCCTTTATTACAATAAGACCTCCTGCACCTGCCGCATCTGCTGTTCTTATAATTGTGCCCATATTACCAGGATCTTGAATTTCATCAAGCACTACAATGAATTTATTTTTTATATCATTTAGTGTATATAAATTTTTTTCAGCAACAGCTACTGCACCTTGTGGATTTTCCGTATCTGCTAATATGCTGATTATATCATCAGACACTTCAAAAGCTGGGCAGGATTCATTTAATATTCTTTCATATCCTGAGGTTTTAAAAAGTTTACTGCTGTATAGTATATAGTGAACTTTTGAAGATTTAATACCCTCTTCAATAAACCTAATACCCTCAATTATATATTTGTTTTGCAGCCCTCTATATTTTTTTTGTTTTAGCTTTACAGCTTCTTTTACATGCCTGCTATCTTTCCCTATCATATCATCATTCCTTACTATCTACTTCTTTCAATAGCACCTAATTCTTCTATTCCACCAATGACCACAAGTATGTCATCTTTTTCTATAACATCATCTGCTGAAGGAGATATGTTTATATCATTTCCCTTTCCTTTTTTAATTGCCATGACATTTACACCATATTTACTTCTCATACCAAGCTGCCTTAAAGACTTATTTGTCCAGTCATCAAGGGCAGTAACTTCCATTATGCTGTAATCAGGTGATAATTCTATATAATCCAATATATTAGCCGAACATAAATTATGTGCTACCCTAGTTCCCATATCCCTTTCAGGAAATACAACCCTGTCTGCACCAATTTTGTAAAGAACTTTTGCATGAATTTCATTTTGTGCCTTTGCAATAACATATTTGACTCCCATCTCTTTTACAATCAAAGTTGCCATAATACTTGCCTGTATATCAGAGCCAATAGAAATTACTGCTACATCAAAGTTTCTAATTCCAAGAGATTTTAATGTCCCCTCATCTGTAGCATCTGCTTGAACTGCTTGAGTAACACTTTCTGATATTTTCTGTATAGTTTCATCATCAGAATCAATTGCTAATACTTCATTCCCTAAAGAATGTAATGTCCTTGCAACACTTGATCCAAATCTTCCAAGACCTATAACAACATATTGTTTTCCAGCCATATAAAACCCTCCTTAATATCAACCAACAAGTATTTTATCTTCAGGATATTTGATATTTTTACCAGCACTTATTTGTTTCTTAGCAAATGCAAGTGCAATAGTTAATACTCCAACCCTTCCTACATACATAGTAAGAAGAATAATAAGTTTTCCAAACCAATTTAAATGTGTAGTCAAATCCAATGTAAGACCAACTGTTCCAAAAGCAGAAGTTGCCTCATATAAAAACTGTATAAATGTTCCTTTTTGAGTTAGACATAATATCATAGTAACAAGCATTACAAGGCTAAAACTTATTAATGTTATAGCTATAGCTCTATATACAAGCTCTTTGCTGATTCTTTTTTTATCTATTTCTGTATCTTCTCTGCCATGTACTACTGCCACAACTGTCATAAATAAAAGTGCAGCTGTAGAAGTTTTAATTCCTCCTCCTGTTGAACCTGGAGAAGCTCCTATAAACATAAGAATTATTGTTAAAAATTGTCCTGCCAGTGTCATTTTCTCTGTTGGTATAGTATTAAATCCTGCTGTTCTTGGGGTTATTGAAGCAAAAAGACTTGCAAGTACTTTCCCCTTTGGGCTTAAATTCCCCATGGTTTCTGGATTTGAACGTTCGAATAAATAAAATAATACCGCGCCTGATACTATTAATATAGCAGTAGTAGATAATACAACTTTCGCATGCAGTGAAAGTTTTTTTGACTTCTTATAATTTAAAAGTTCAGTTATAACTGCAAATCCTATTCCGCCAATAACAATAAGACCGCCAATAGTAAGGCTTACTACTGCATTTTCTACATAGGGTGTTAAATTTTTAAAACCACCAATTAAATCAAATCCTGCATTACAAAAAGCAGAAACAGCATGAAATATACCAAAATAAATGCCTTTTGCCCATCCATATTGAGGCACAAACTGTGTAGCTAACAGAACAGCCCCTATACCTTCTATAGTAAAGGTTATTCCCATAACGTAAAGTGCAAGTTTAACTATACCCTGTATGCTAAAAGAATTATAGGCTTCCTGCATAATCAATCTCTCTTTTAAACTTATACGCCTTCCTAGTAGAATTGCAAACATAGTAGCAAAGGTCATAAAACCAAGACCACCTGTTTCAATTAAAAGCATTATTACAATCTGACCAAAAAGTGACCAATGTACACCCGTGTCTACAGTTACAAGTCCCGTTACACATACTGCTGATGTAGATGTAAAAAGGCAATCTATAAATGGTGTAACAGTTCCATCTGAAGATGCTACAGGCATCATTAATAGAAAAGCACCAGTTAATATAACTGCTGCAAATCCTAAGACCAATACTTGATCTGGTTGTAATTTATAGAATTTTAGTTTTTCTCCCTGTTGTTTGTAAATCATATTAAAACCCTCCTGAAAGGATCAAAAATATATGCTATATATGTAATTATATATAGTATAACCAATTGTATGCTAAACTCATATTATAATGTGGCGAAAAAATAAAGAGACCTGATATAACAGGCCCCATGCAACAACTATGCGTTTAATTTTTCTTTTGCTACATTTACAAGATCAGTAAATGCAGCCTCATCATTAACTGCAATGTCTGCAAGCATCTTTCTATTTATATCAACACCTGCTTTTTTAAGACCATTTATAAACCTTGAATATGAAAGACCATTTGCTCTTGTTGCTGCATTAATTCTTGCTATCCAAAGTTTTCTATAATCTCTTTTCTTTAATTTTCTTCCAACATAAGCGCTTCTCATAGCTTTCATTACAGCTTGATTAGCAATTACATATGATTTGCTCTTAGCACCATAGTATCCTTTAGCCTGTTTTAGAACTTTTCTACGATGTTTATGTGAACTTACTGCTCTTTTAACTCTAGCCATTTTTCAATCCCTCCTTTTTTTCTAACTATTCATATGGCAACAGCTTTCTTGCTGATTTTTCTAAAGTTGTGTGTACGTATGCACCTTTTCTTAAATTTCTCTTTCTTTTTTGAGTTTTCTTATTAAGAATATGACTATGATAAGCGTGAGCTCTCTTAAATTTACCATTAGCAGTTTTTCTTACTCTTTTAGCTGCTCCTCTATGTGTTTTCATTTTAGGCATAAAAAATTCCTCCTCTCTTTATCAAGCTTTCTTTGGGGTAAGCGTCATTGACATATTTCTACCCTCAAGTTTTGGTTGTTTTTCTATTATACTCACTTCCTGAAGTTTATCTGCTATTTTTCTTAGCAATTCTTCTCCAAAGTGAGAATAGTCAGCTTCTCTTCCTCTAAATCTAACAGTGACCTTGACCTTGTCTCCCTCTCTCAAGAATTTTCCAGCATTTTTACACTTTACATCTATATCATGCTCTTCAATTCCCGGGCTTAACCGTATTTCTTTTATACTAATTACTTTCTGCTTCTTACGAGCTTCTTTTTCTCTTTTCTGAATCTCATATAGATACTTTCCATAATCCATTATCTTGCATACTGGTGGTTTTGCCTGGGGTGCAATCATTACAAGATCAAGATGCTTAGATTCTGCCATTTCAAGTCCTTCCTTTGAAGGAACTATTCCAAGTTGCTCTCCGTCATCGCCAATCAATCTTATTTCCTTTTCGCGGATTTCTTCATTGACAAAATTTTGTTTACTAATAAGTTCCACCTCCTAATAATTTGGGAAATAAAAAAAAGCGGATGGAAACCCATCCGCATAAAATCAATGTATATTATTAACCCATTTGCCTTTGGCTTAGGGTGAGAAGCGGACGGCTTCTTCTTAATCACTTGTTTATTTTATCACACCTAAAATTAGTTGTCAAACATTTAATTTTTCTTGCTTTTTATTTCGTCCTCAATCATTTCTACAAATGAATCAAAACTTAAAGTTCCCATGTCTCCAGCTTTTCTTCCACGAACTGATACATTCTTATTTTCAACTTCCTTATCACCAATGATAAGCATATATGGAACCCTTTGCATTTGAGCTTCTCTAATCTTATATCCAATCTTTTCATTTCTAAGATCAGATTCAACTCTAATATCCATATCAAACAGCTTTTTCTCAAGCTCTTTAGAATAGTCATTAGCCCTATCTGTTACAGGAAGTATCATTACTTGAACAGGTGAAAGCCATGTTGGGAATGCCCCTGCATAGTTTTCAATCAATATTCCAATAAACCTTTCAATGCTTCCAAATATAGTTCTATGAATCATAACTGGTCTATGCTTTTCTCCGTCTTCTCCTATATATGTTAAGTCAAATCTTTCAGGCATCTGGAAATCAAGCTGTATAGTTCCGCACTGCCATGTTCTTCCTATGCAATCTTTAAGATGGAAATCTATCTTAGGTCCATAAAATGCCCCATCGCCTTCATTGATTATATAATCCATTCCTGCTGCATTAAGAGCTTCCTTAAGACCATTTGTTGCTCTTTCCCAATCTTCATCGCTTCCCATGGAATTCTCTGGTCTTGTTGAAAGTTCAACATGATAATCAAAGCCAAACACTTTATAGAAGTAATCAGTAAGTTTAATTACACCTAAAACTTCCTCTTTTATCTGTGAAGGCATCATAAATATATGCGCATCATCTTGAGTAAAGCATCTTGCCCTCATAAGCCCATGAAGTGTTCCAGATGCCTCATGTCTATGAACAAGCCCTAATTCTGCCAATCTTATTGGAAGTTCTCTGTAGCTGTGCATTTGATTTTTATATATAAGTATTCCTCCAGGACAGTTCATTGGCTTTATAGCATAATCCATACCATCTATTTTAGTAAAATACATATTTTCTTTATAATGATCCCAATGTCCAGACTGATGCCATAATTCTTCATTTAATATTATAGGAGTTCTAACTTCTTTGTAGCCATTTTTTATATGCTCTTTTCTCCAAAAATCTTCAAGAACATTTCTTAATACCATTCCCTTTGGATGGAAGAATGGGAATCCTGGCCCTTCCTCATGCATACTAAATAGATCTAACTCCTTGCCAAGTTTTCTATGGTCTCTCTTTTTAGCCTCTTCAAGCATTTTCAAGTATTCATCAAGCTCACTCTTCTTTGTAAAAGCAGTTCCATAAACTCTTTGGAGCATTTTGTTTTTTTCATTTCCTCTCCAATAAGCTCCTGCTACTGAAAGAAGTTTAAATGCTTTAACCTTACCTGTTGATTCAACATGAGGACCTGCACACAAATCTACAAAATCACCCTGTTTATAAAATGAAATTACTTCATCCTCTGGCAAGTCATTTATAAGCTCTACTTTATAATCTTCTTTTCTGTCCTGCATATATTTTATTGCTTCATTTCTTGGAAGTTCAAATCTTTCAAGAGGATAATTTTCTTTTACAATCTTCCTCATTTCATTTTCAATATCCTGAAACATGTCTTCAGTAATTGGAAAATCAGCATCAAAATCATAATAGAAACCTGTATCAATTGCAGGTCCTATTGCAAGCTTTATATCTGGATATAACCTTTTAACTGCCTGTGCTAAAATATGGGATGCAGTATGCCTAAGAGCCCACTTACCATCAGCATCATCAAAGGTTAATATTTCAAGGCTGCTGTCCTTATCAATAACAGTAGATAAATCCACAACCTTTCCATTGAGCCTTGCAACCATAGCTGATTTATATAGTCCCATGCCAATCTTCTTAGCGACTTCTTTAGCCTCAACCGGAGCATCAAACTCCATAATCTTTCCATCCTTTAATTGAACTTTTATCATGCTTCTTCCTCCTTTTTATTTATCCGATGGCTACCATCCGTAATACTCCGCTTAACGCGGAGAATAACGGATGCTACGCCCCTGGATTGGTTCTTCTAAGACTCAGATGGAGGAAGGCATTCCTCTTAAGCAAACTCCACCTGAGTCTAAGAATCACTGATTAAATTTTTTATATTATTCCATATCTGTAAGCAATTATTATCTTATATTGCTTTACAGCTATAATAACCATTTTAAGCAAAATAAAAGCCCTCATCCACAAAGGGACGAGAGCTTATTCCCGCGGTTCCACCCGAATTGGTAAATAATATAATAACCCACTTAAAAGCTTTAACGCAGCCTGCGCCTTTCTCTACTAATTTCAAGAAGGAACTCATGGGTGGTTTTCAATAATTTGTATTAAGGAAGTTTCCCAGCCTTTGAACTTCCATCTCTGTTAATCCTATCATTATTTACTCTTCCCAATCATTGTCTTTATCCTTTTGCTTATTCTACAATTATTATTTAAAAATGTCAATAACCAAGTAATCATTTTCCCTAAGCAATTTAGATTTAATACACCGCTGCGATAAGAAAAATATATTCCATTCGCTTGCCCATTTGCAAAGATGTTCTAAGGATTAAAATTTATGAAGCTGATTCTATTTTTTTTGGCTTGGATTTGTAGATACATTTTTTTTGCATATTTCACATCCCTTGCAGAAAACCAAATTTTCACCAAAGATGCTTTTTAAAGTATCAATAGTTTCAATGCTTTTAGAATTTTCAGCCCCATGTATTATAATTTTTTTTGGAGCTGAAGTTATAATTGCACTTACCAGCATATCATGTTTATCAATTTCTCCTTTTATTGTGTCATCATTAAAATCCTCAAAAATTTCTTTGGAAATATCCTTTAAATCCTTATCCTTTAAAAGATAATCGCCATCACTATTTACGATTATATTGATCAAATCATATTTACTTTCTTGAATCTCTAAAAAATATTTTAAAAGCTTTATAAACTCGCTATACTCCCTTTCAACCACAAAATCCTCTACAGTTCTATCAATAATTTCTTTTAGGGAGCTGCTAAACTCCTTTAATCTAAATGTTATAAAGCCTTCAATTATAATTTCACTGCTATCCTGTAAATATTCTTCTATTTTTTTAAGAACATTGTTTCTATAGCTCATGCTATATACAAGGTCTTCCGAAGAAAACAAACCATTGCCAGATACTATTGAAATACATCTTTCTTTAATCTCATCAATATCTGTTTTATCCATATAATCATAATTGCTCTCAATTAACTTACTTAATATTTCTGGTTCATATTCAAGAGAAATAAAATTGTAAATTATTTCAGAAGCATATGAATAGAATATTTCCTTATATTGATTAAATAGATTCATATCTGATTCACAATCCTTTAATATGCACTTTGTATAGTGCATATTTCCAAGATTGCTTTCATATATAGCAATATTTATATCTTTATCCTTAAAATATTTGCATAAATCATTAAAATTTTCATAAATCAGCGAACTGTTTTTTCCGCACCCTATTGAAAGGAGAATCATAATATCACTCCCTTTAAGAATAGTATATGTGCTGACCTAAATGCTATACAAGGAAAAAATTATAGTTTTACACTATACTATATTCTTTTAAGGGTATTATTGTACCCATATCCAAAAGGGCATTTTCTTTTAAATTTATCAAACTTTTCCCACATTTTTGCAAAAATAAATTTATTTCATTATAGCAGGGATGACTTTTTACATCACCATAAAAAGCAATACATTTATTTGAAACAGCACCTGAAGTACCGCCTATAAATCCATAATTCATATTAAATAATTTAATGTTTCCCTCTTTAATTAATAAAGAATTTATACCGTTTTCCATTGCGATGTTATGAATCCCCTTATCCGAGGTTATTATAGCGTTTTTTGATACTATACAAATATTGCATTTTGAATATCCCTGCTTAACATCAATTATTTTTAATTTTTTATCATAAAAATGCTGCATTAGCACCTCATCTGTATATTTTTTATTGCATATAACATTATCTCCAAACCTTGCAGCATTGTATGGCACATCCTCAGGGTAACTACCTGTAGCACATTTCTTTCCCAATATTATCTTAAATCCCTCATTCTCAAGGGAACATATCAATTCATCATCAGTATTAGGTGCTGCTACTATCTTATTTCCTCCTATATGATGAATCATTATATCCGGATGATAGCTTATACTTTCATCCAATCCTTTAATTTTTTTAGTTTTTATAATTCTAATATTTAATTTCTTAAAATTATCTTCAATTTCATTATCAATTCTTCCATCTACTAAAGCCAGTGAAACTTTATTATTTGGAAGGTTAGGATTTTCAATAAAGTTTTCCATTTTTAATTTTCACCTCAATATAATTAAGCATAACTTTTTAAAACAAATACGGTTGGTCCATTTTACTATTTGAAAAACTAATTACAACAGAAACTAATGGCAAAATATATATTAACTTTTTTTCAAAGGGTATTGGTTTATAAAACATATCAATGGCAATTATTAAAGCAACAATTATAGCAAAGATCAATGTATTTTTTTGAGCTGAAGATTTAGAAACTTTTTCTTCTAAATAGTAAAAAATTTGACCAGATATAAATTCTGCTATAATCAATATATAAAAAATATAATTAGCTAACGCTGTATTTCCCTTACCTTTGATCCAATATGCTGTTAGCATACCTACCATAATAAGAGCTGTAATAAATATGTTTATCTTCTCTGCTTTATCTAATTTAGATTTGCCCCATATAGGCCTTTCTTCAATATACATCATGGAATAAATTAATGATATTATATCTGGTAAAAGAATTGCTAAAATAATAATTATTACCAATGAAATTCCCCCTTTATTTGTTATAATATGGTTTACTTTAATAAAATTTTACCAAGATATCATTAAATTTACAATGGGGGCTTATGTAAAACCAAAATGAATTTTTAAAACTATTTGAAACAGAAGGAGAACAGATTTACAAATATTATAATTAAAGAATAAAAAATCTACTGCCGATATATTTAGTAAAGCAGTAGAACAAACCAAATAAAAAATATTAAATATTATTTTTAATAATATTCTTATGGTGCTGAGAAGATTATTTTTTTAATCCCTGTACCATTAGGACAGAGAGAGGACAGATAGAGACCATATAAACAAGTTTATTTTCAATTTAAATACTTAGTAAAAATGCTGCAAACCATTGAGTTTACAGCATTTGTTCTTGGAGGCGACACCCAGATTCGGACTGGGGGTAAAGGTTTTGCAGACCTCTGCCTTACCGCTTGGCTATGTCGCCATATTAATTTTAATAAAAAAATGGAGCGGAAGACGAGATTCGAACTCGCGACGTTCACCTTGGCAAGGTGACGCTCTACCACTGAGCCACTCCCGCATTATTTATGGTGGCCAGAACTGGAATCGAACCAGTGACACAGGGATTTTCAGTCCCTTGCTCTACCGACTGAGCTATCTGGCCACTAATGGCGACCAAGAAGGGGTTCGGACCCTCGACCTCCGGCGTGACAGGCCGGCACTCTAACCAACTGAGCTACTTGGCCATATGGTGGGTACTACAGGGCTCGAACCTGTGACCCTCTGCTTGTAAGGCAGATGCTCTCCCAGCTGAGCTAAGCGCCCATAACCATTTAGCAGTTTTTATTTTACCATTTTTCTTCTAACCAGTCAAGAACTTTTTAAAAATTAAATTATTCTTGGCCTCTTTGTCCTTGGCTTTGCGCCGCTGACATGTATTATATTACATTGTTTTTATTATTATGTCAACATGTTTTTTACAAAATTAACTTTCTTCTATTAACCTTTCTATATCTTTCCTGTTGAAATAATATTTATTGCTGCAAAAATGGCAGCATACTTCAAGCTTTTCATTATTATCCTTTAAATCCTGATCCTTAATCTTTTTTAGTTCATCCTTTCCAAGAGAAATAAGTGCCCTTTCCACCCTTTCTTTTGAACAATCGCACACATAATCCGCATCAATTTTTTCAAGTATTTTTAAATTCATATCATCAAAAAGCATATTAAGTATATCTTTCGCAGTTTTACCATCACTTATAAGAGTTGTTAATGGTGGAATTTCTTTAATTCTATAGGTTACTATATCTGCTAAATAAGGGTCAGCATCTGGCATCATTTGAATAATTAGGCTACCTGCAGCCTTTATTGATAAATCTGTATCTACAAGTACCCCCACATCAACAGCAGATGGTATTTGCTCTGATATAGCAAAGTAATAGGCTAAATCATCCCCTATTTCCCCTGACTTAATTGGTACTTGCCCAACGTAAGGTTCTTTTAGCCCAATATCTTTAATTACATTTAGTGTCCCATTTGTTCCCACAGCACCGCCCACATCCAGCTTGCCCTTGCTGTTTAACGGCAAATCTATTTGAGGATTAGATACATAACCCTTTATATTCCCCTTTGAATTTGCTGAGACCATGACATTTCCTATAGGTCCTCCGCCGTTTAAGCTTATAGTAAGATTATCCTCTTCTCCTTTTAACATACATCCCATAATAACTCCAGCAGAAAGAAGCCTTCCTAGAGCTGCTGATGCAGTAGGACTTAAATTATGAATCTTTCTTGCTTTTTCAACTAAGTCTGTTGTGATAGCTGCAAAAAATCTTATATCGCTGTTTTCTCCTGCTGTTCCTCTTAATATATATGACATATAAACTTCCTCCTTTTTATACATATCAATTGAAAAACTAAATTTCACATCAAATCTCATAGGGGTAGAATTTACTATTTCAATTAATACCCTTTTTACATACAAACAAAATACGTTCGCCTAGTGGTGAATATTTTTCAAAAGAATATCCATTGTATATATTAATTTTTTTAAATCCTGTTTTCTCAAGACATCTTTTTAAGAAATCACAACTATATGCCCTTTGTATATGACTTTCCTCTATTCTCTTATATAGGTTTCCTTTTTTCACAAAAAAAGTTATATACATTTCAATTATATCCCCATCAATAAAGTTGTCCCAGATGTAGCAGATATCATCTTCTACCAAAGTGAAGGATTTACTCCCTATTATATTTTTCAGCTTATATTCTGAACTAACATCAAATATAAAATACCCCCCATCATTTAAATGGCTGTATACATTTTTAAAACTATTAATTAATTTATTCTCATCAGTGATGTAGTTATATCCGTCACAAAAAGAAAAGATGCATGAAAAAGATTTATCAATACTAAAATCAGTCATATCCTGATTTAAAAGTACTGCTCTTAAATTTTCTTCCATTAGCTTTTCTTGAGCTACACACATCATATCCTCTGAGATGTCCATTCCATAAACCTCAAATCCTATTTTTTTCAGCCTTAATGTCATATTTCCTGTGCCGCAGCCAAGCTCAAGACATTTTTTCCCCTTATAACTGAAACCTTCTTTGTTAAAAAATTTAACTAAAAAGTTCTTCCATCCATCATAATCCACATCAATAAGCTTATCATAAACTTCAGCAATACCTGTATATTGGTTCATTTTATCAACCCTTCCAAGCAGATCATTTATCAATATTGTCAAAAATATTATAACAGTATAATCATATTTTAGCACCAAATATTATCAATATATCTGTGATTCGCAATTTAAAATCATTAATAAACAGATTCAGCAGAGATAAGAAAAATATATAGAATGACATAGAGTGAGCATTTTAATCCTTAGAACATCTTTGTTTCTTATTGCAGCGATGGGCTAAATCTAAATTATGAATTGAAGATTAATATATAAATAGTGCTATTATTGGTAGACACCTTTGGAATAGATACAATAGAAGCGGAAATGTGGTAAAAAAGAGTTCTTTTTTACCGAAAGCGTGTCAATAGAATCAACAGTACTTTGTCATATCCTATAGTATATTATAGTTAATAGAAAAAATGGAAGGAGTTATATACATCATGCTAACAGAGCGGCAGCAGAAGATTCTGAAGATTTTGCATAAACAGAAAGATTATATTACAGCTCGCCAAATTGCGGAGCAAATTCACTTTTCAACGAAAACTGTACGCAATGACCTTTTGCAGGTGCGTACCCTTTTGCAGCAGAACCAACTAGGCAAACTAACCGCAAAACCGAAAAAAGGGTTCCAGCTTCTGACGACAGCGAAGGAATGGGACAAGCTGCAAAGTTTGCTCTGCTTCTCTGCAGTAGATATTCCAAAAGAAAAACGTAAATATGCAGTGTGCGCACTGCTGCTGCAGGATCGTGCCGTCAGTATGGCAGAATTGGGAAAAAAACTTTACCTAAGCCGTTCCAGTGCAGAAAAAGCACTGGAAGAAGCACAGCAATGGCTGGAAAAGCACGGCATTCGTTTACAGAAAAAGCGTGGCAAAGGATTTTTGACCAAATGCAGTGAG
>ENA-UOOH01001660-UOOH01001660.1-fermentation-metagenome-genome-assembly--contig:-NODE-1660-length-21065-cov-9.740409_pt1 | contig 21065 bp, 17 predicted proteins | sample MGYA00245778_ERZ724025 | MGnify/ENA primary metagenome ERZ724025 (study PRJEB28704, sample SAMN03018313) | fermentation metagenome | biome: anthropogenic terrestrial biome; feature: soil; material... | reverse complement strand
TTGTATATTTGCCAGAGGATTATAAATATAGTTCAGCAATTGATTATGCAGGAGGAAAAGGGATATTAAATGTTGAAGTGATAAAATGATATATATGAATAAGTATCGGATTACAAATCCTAATAATAAAGAAGTGCGGGATTGCAAATCCCGCACGACGGAATATGATTTTTAAAATTTGATTAATTAATCCAAATCCTCAAATGCAAAACTAATACAAATAATATTAATTTTATCATCTCATCATACTATCTTATTAAAAATAATTGTATATTTGCTTTCTGAATACTCTTCTAAAGAGAATATCATTAACTATTAAAATAAATAAATATGAATTTTTTAGTTCAATTTAAAAGTATAATATTAGCATTTATCTGCTTGCCAGTAATAGGTTTTTCTCAAACCAATTTAGAAAAATCTTCACCAGATTTTGAATATGAAGATTACTCTCACTTTCTTCAGTTTATGACAAAGCCATATGCTCTTACTAATCAAACACTATACCTACCAAAAGTATCAGATACAATTGGAAGATACTTCTTTGTTGGTGAAATTGCTACACCTGAAAATGATGATAATAATCAAATTGATTATTATCTTCTTAAGAGAATGTCAGCTAAGAAACTGAAAGATTTAGAGAACAAATGGTTCGTTGTTGCAGGCTACATTGCCGATAAGGTTGCCTACGACAAGGTTTACTATGCTGACTATGAAAAAAAAGATTTTAAAACATTAAGATACGATTTTATCAAATTAGTTATTGGGAATACTGAAGACACAATTTTCTATAAATATGATGATTTTTGGAATAGATACAATTTCCCTTTTATTCCAATGTCTTATTATAATTCAAATAAGAATGAGTATCCAATCAATAAGCATTCTAATGAAGACTTGAGTTTAGCAACTTATGATGGAAAATCAAACTATGCTTTTATTCCAAAAAATCTCGTTGGAGAAAGACTTTACCTGCCAATTTTAACTGAAGAAAACTATGAAAGACTTTTCAATGGAACAAGATTATATAATTATGATGATGATAGCAGGAAATATTCTTTTGCTCCAATGCCACAAGGAAAAGCTAAGCAAATGCAAGGAAAGACATATTTGGTTGCAGATTGGGTTCATGATGCAGAAGGCTTGACTGATGTGTATCTAAAATTGGTTGTTCCTGGTTCCAGAGATACTGCATACTATAAGTATCCTGTTGTTTCGCAAAGAGGCATCTTCCCTTTTGTTGTTGAATCATATCTAAAAAAAGCCAAAGAAGATTATTTATATAGAGAATTTGTATATAGAGGAGATAAATATAAGGTAACAGTTATTGATACAAAGAGAAAAACTCCTGTAACCATAAATCGTGGAGATGTATTTCAATGCATAGATTTTATTGTAAAAGATGGAAAATTTCAAATGTTACTAAGAAATAAAAAAGGGAGAAAATTTTATCTTCCAGCTGATTATAACTTAGGTGATAGATTAAGTTTCTCACATTCATTAATAGAAGGAAATAAGATTTTGAAATATAGAGACACATATGCAACACATTATAACGCAATACTTCAAAAGGAATTAATCCCTACAATGACAATCAATATGGCAGAAATGTCGTGGGGCAAACCAGAAAGAGAGGTTATGAATAATTTCGATGGTAGTAATCGTCATTGGTTCTATTTTGGTAATATTTATGTTATATATAAGAACAATAAGCTTTATAGAGTTGCAATGATTCCTAAAGATTTACGTCTATGAGCGAAGAATTTGAAGAGTTAGATGAGGACTTTAATGCACTGATTGAAAAATTCGAGAATTGTCTGTTTAATAATGAAAGTTGCTTTTTTGATTCTGAAGACTTATTAGAAATCATCGATCACTATTTTGCCAATGAATTAAATAAAATGGCAAAATCTGCAGTTGATTTAGCCTTGAGTCTTTACCCAAATGAATCCAAATTTCTTATAAGAAAAGCTCAAAGCATTGCAATTGATGAATCTCCATTAAAGGCTATTAAAATATTAGAAGAACAAAGGAAAATAACTCCAAACGATGAATTTTTGCTTTTTGAATTAGCAAATCTATATTCTCAGATTGGTCAGCACTCAAAGTCAATAAATTTATTCCATTATTTAATTAAGTTAGACGATAAGGATATTGATTACTATCTTCTATTAAATGAAGAATATATCTCAATAAATAACTATACTTCAGCAATTAAAGTTTTAGAAAAAGCTCTTTCATTTTATCCAACCAAAGAAATCATACTTCAAACATACTCATACGTAGCTCAGAACCTAAAGGATACCGAGCCTTCAATCTCTTATTTGAAAAATCTTTGTGAAAAGCATCCTTTCTCTGAAGAGAATTGGATAGCCTATGCCCTACTTCTTTATAATACTGAAAACTATTTTGATTCCATCACTGCTTTAGATTTAGCAATTGCAATAAATGATAAGAATGCTGAAACATATTTAAGCAAAGCAGAGGCGTATATTTCTCTTGAAAATTACTCAGAAGCAATTAGTTGTTTTCATGAAGCACTTGCTGTAAAACCAGACGAACCAATTATTTACTTTTTCTTGGGTGACGCCTATGAAAAGCAAAACGATTTTGAGAAAGCAACTTATTATTTTAGAGAAACTATTAAAAATCTTGAGTTCTATGCAGATGCGTGGTTAGGGCTTGCTATTTGTTATTTTGAACAACGCGATTTCACAAATGCTGAATCACATATCAAAAGAGCAATTGAACTTGAGCCAAATAATATTCACTATAAGCTTACTTATGCAGAAATGCTTTATAAGGATAGCTATATAAACATAAGCGAAGATATATATCAAGCACTATATGATGAAGGAAAAGAATTGGCTTTAGTTACAATAAATTGGGCAATGGCTATGGTTAGCAATAATAGACTAATGGAAGCTATTAATCTTCTTAGAGAGACTATTGATAATAATGACTTTGACGAGCCAAGCATATATTTAACTCTGATTGAATTATCTTCAAGAGAATCATATTTAAAAGATCATCTAGATGATTATTTGTTTAGACTTTTGCTTAATTATGATGTCTCTATAAAAATGTTAGAAGAATATTGTCCTTCTCTAATAAAAAATCATAATTACGAGACACTAATTAAAACATATATTAATGAAAAAGACTAAATTTTTCCTAGTACATATTTTTATTCTTGGACTTTTTCTAAGTTCATGTTCGAATACTAATTCTGAAAGCACAAGTTCAACTAAAACTGACATTCAAAACAAAAAGGAACCTTCCAAAATTGAGCAGGTAACTTCTTGGTATATGGATAATATGAACTATGGAACAATAACCTTATTAATGACTATTGAAAGTTCCTTTATCCCTTTCCCTTCCGAAGTTGTTGTGCCACCAGCTGCTTATAAAGCAAGTCAAGAAGACAGCAATTTAAATATTTTCTTAGTTGTTGTTTTTGCAACCATTGGTGCAATTATTGGTGCATTGGTTAATTATTATCTTGCATTATGGTTAGGAAGACCCATAGTACATAAGTTTGCTGAATCTAAATTTGGAAAATTATGTCTTTTGAGCAGTGAAAAAATAACCAAAGCAGAAGATTATTTTGTAAAGCATGGAAGAAGTTCAACCTTTGTTGGAAGATTGGTGCCAGGCATTCGTCAAATAATTTCAATTCCAGCTGGTTTAGCCAAAATGCCTTTACTTCCTTTTGTCATTTTTACAACTCTTGGGGCTACTATATGGAATACTGTTTTAGCAGTTTTAGGTTATTTGGCACATGGTCAAGCTGATTTAATAAATAAATATAGCTCAGAGCTTTCTTACATATTGCTTGGACTTGGAGTTTTATTTATAATCTATTTGGTTTATAGTAATTTTGTTAAGAAGAAAAAAGCTAGCAATCAAACATTAAATAATGAAGATTAAACTCTTTGGTTTAATTGGTTATCCATTAGAACATTCTTTTTCGGAGTCTTATTTTAAAGAGAAATTTCTTAGAGAAGGAATTAAGAACTCTATTTACAAAAATATTGAAATCTCCTCATTAGATGTATTTATCAATAAAGTAAAATCAACTAAAACTCAAAGCGAATATAGTGAGCTTTTGGGTTTTAATATAACAATGCCCTATAAAGAGGCCATTATTCCTTATTTAGACCATTTGGATAAAGAAGCAAAAGAAATTGGAGCAGTCAATGTTGTAAAGATTGAAGAAAAAGACAATCAAAAAGTTTTGAAAGGATTTAATACTGATGCTTTTGGGTTTGAAAAATCTTTTTTAGAAAATCTTGATAACAATAATGTTATGGCTCTTATCTTAGGTTGTGGTGGAGCATCAAAAGCAATATCCTATTCACTTAAAAAACTTCAAATTCCTTATAAAATTGTAACACGGAAAAAGTATCTTTCTCCTAACGAAATAAGCTATTCATCTCTAAACCCTCAAATTATTGAATCACATAAACTAATAATCAATACTACTCCTTTGGGAATGCTACCAAATTTAATGCAAATGCCTGATATAGATATTAGTTTCATTACAGACAAACATATTATTTTTGATTTAATTTATAACCCAAATGAGACTCTTCTTCTTAAAATGTCTAAAATAAAAGGTGCTAAAACAATCAATGGCTTTGATATGCTTTGCTATCAGGCTGAACAATCATGGAAGATTTGGAATGCCAGATAAGATATTTATTATAGTTAGTTTGGTTGTAATAATTCTAACAATTAGAATAAAAAACATTGGGACAGGTCTTCGTTCCATAAACACACTTATTCACGAACTTTCGCATGCTTTTATGGCAATTGTTACCGGAGGTCAGGTTACTGAAATAAAACTAAACGAAAATGCATCAGGTTCTTGCACAACTAAATCAAATAGTGGATTTAAGGGTTTTTTAGTGTCATTTGCAGGTTATACTTTTTCAGCTCTATTCTCCTATCTGCTTTTCTTTTCCATTGGGAAGTCATGGAGCTATTATTTTTTCTACATATTTACAGCTGCTTCAGCTTTAGCTATAATTTTTTGGATAAGAAACCTCTATGGAATAATTTGGACTCTAATCTTTATTTCATTAAACCTTGCAATAATTCTTATCCCATTTGCAATGCCGAAATATACCAACCATATTATTTTTGTTCTTGGAGCTATAATTGCAATAGATAATTTTTTAGCAACAACCTCCCTCCTAACTCGAGCATTTAAGGAACCTAAGAAAGCTGGAGATGCGACCAATCTAGCAAAAGCAACAAGAATACCTGCAATATTTTGGGCTTTATTATTCCTCGCAGTTTCTGTATTTGTTGGATATAAATCCTATCTAATATTCTTACCCTATTTTTAATCAAAATAATATCTAGTTAAAGATCACTAAAGTCCTTATGACTTTAGTGATCTTTTAGAATCAAGTTTCAATAAAATAGAATCAAGTTTTAGTAAATTAGAATCAAGTTTAATTTTATTAGAATAAGGATTTAAATACAGAAAATAATATTATTTGTGTTTGTTTGGATTATTGGGTTGATTTATGTGATTATAAAAAGAATTGAGAGAAATAAAATATGTTCAATCTTTATTCGTTTGGTTTGTAAAATAATAACTATCTTTGCAACTTATGAATTATAGAAATTTATCCTTAATAGCTGCATTAATTTGCTTAATACTAATGTCTTGTGCTAGCAGTAAGCATAAAAAACTTTTGAAAAGTTCGGATCATGATGCAAAATACGAGGCAGCAGTGAAAGCATATAATGAGAAAGATTATTTTCACTCAACTCAATTATTCGAAAATCTATTATTGTACTATAGAGGTAGGGATAAGGCAGAGGCAGTAAATCTTTATTATGCAAAGAGTTTATTGGGTTCTGGGAATTATTATAGTGCTGGTTATCAATTTGAAAATTTTGTTCGTTGGTTCCCTTTTTCAAAGGATGCTCAAGAAGCACTTTTCCAAGCTGCTTATTGTAAGTATCTTGAATCTCCTTCATATTCCTTAGACCAAACCTTAACTAAAGAATCACTTCAGCAATTTCAATCATTTATAAATAAATATCCTTCTTCACCAAGGGTGAAAGAAGCTAATGCATACATGGATTTATTAAGAGAGAAGCTGATAAGGAAAGATTATGAAAATGCCTATAATTACTACAAGACTGGCAATTTTCAATCTGCTCAATTTGCTCTCAAAAACTTTCTTAATGCTTATCCTGATGCTAAGTACAGAGAGGATGCAATGTATTATATTGTTCTTGCTGGATATAAATTTGCGGATAATAGTATTGCAGACAAAAGAACAGAGAGATTTCAATCTGTAATTAATGAATATAATAAATTTCAAGCTCTTTACCCTCAGTCTTCAAGATTGCCTGAGTTGAAAAAGATTAATGATATTTGTTTGGAAAAGATTAAATAATAATAAATTATATAGAAAATGGATTACAAAAGAACAACAGCGGATAAAACAACACAAACGCGCAATCTTAATGATTTTAATGATATAACAGAGAATGTTTATGAAACTGTTAGTATGATTTCGAAGCGAGCTAATCAAATTTCTCAAGACTTGAAGCAAGAGCTTTATCGTAAGATTGAAGAGTTCACTTCACAATCAGATAATCTTGAAGAAGTGTTTGAGAACAGAGAGCAAATTGAAATCACAAGATTCTATGAACAACTACCAAAGCCAACCCTTATTGCCATAAATGAGTATCTTAACGATCAAATTATTTATAGGAATGATGAAAATGGCAAGGGAGTTATTAGTGAAATGGTACTTGAGGTTCAACAAGCAATTGAAAATAAGGAAAACAAAGAAAGAGCCAAAAGAGCTAAGAGGTAAATATATCCTAAATTAATATGCTTTCAGGGAAAAACATACTTATTGGAATTAGTGGCGGAATTGCTGCATATAAGACACCCTTCCTAATCAGAGAATTGATTAAGAAGGGTTGTCAAGTAAAAGTAGTGGTTACGAAAAATGCTTTGGAGTTTGTTACTCTAACCACCCTTAAAACACTTTCCCAAAATGATGTTTACCACGATATGTTCTTGCATAATGAGTATTCAACCGAACATATTTCCCTGACCGATTGGGCAGATTGTTTTGTTGTTGCTCCAGCAACAGCTAACATAATTGGTAAGTATGTAAACGGGATTGCTGATTGTCCACTTTCAACCTCTCTTTTAGCTTTCAATAAAGATGTTTTTATTGCACCTGCAATGAATTCAAAGATGTTTTCCAATCCTATTCTTCAGAAAAACATTCAAACCCTTAAATCAATTGGAATTAGCTTTATTTCCTCTACCAAGGGTTATTTGGCATGTGGTTATGAGGGCGAAGGAAGAATGGAAGAGCCTATTGAAATTGTAAGGTTCATGGAAGAATTCTATTCAAAAAAGCTAGAACTCAAAGGTAAAACAGTGCTTGTTACAGCAGGAGGAACTCAGGAACAGATTGATGCAGTAAGATATATAGGGAATAATTCGTCGGGTAAGATGGGTTTTTGTATTGCTGAGGAATTGGCTAATAGAGGTGCAAAGGTTATCTTGATTACTGGAAGAACGCATTTGGAAGTTAAAAACAATAATATAACCCTTGTGAACGTTATATCTTCACACGAAATGTTCATTCAAACCACAAAGCACTTCCCAAAATCGGATGTTGCAATACTTTCTGCAGCAGTTTCTGACTATCGACCCGAACAACAAGCAAAGAATAAGATAAAAAAGACTCAAGCTAATCTAACAATTACCCTTACACCTACTGAGGATATTCTTGCAACGCTTGGTAAAACGAAAAAGAAAAATCAAATTCTTGTAGGTTTTGCTTTAGAGACTGACAATGAATTGGAAAATGCTAAAAAGAAACTCACAAAAAAGAATCTTGACTTTATTGTACTTAACTCACTCAACGATAAGGGAGCAGGATTTGGAACTTCAACCAATAAGATTACAATTATTGATAAAAATAATAAGATAGAACATTTCAAACTTAAAAGCAAAGAAGAGGTTGCTGTTGATATTGTTAATAAACTTATTTCATTATGAAAAACATAATTTTAATTCTTTCATTCTTATTTACCAATACAATTTTATATTCGCAGGAATTTAAAATTCAGGTAAATGTTTCCTCAACTGTTCAAGGAACGGATAGAAAGATATATGAAAGTATGCAAAACTCTCTTAATGATTTTATCAATAATAGGAAATGGACTAATTTCAACTATAAGACAGAAGAGAAAATTGAAGGCTCTATTTCCATAATAATTTCCGATCGTCCTTCTCAAGACGATTTTAAGGCAGATCACATATCAATTCAATTACGCCGACCTGTCTATAATTCATCTTACACAACCACAATGCTAAACACCCAAGAGGCTGACTATTTCTTTAAATATACTGAAGGCGCTCCACTTGAGTTTGAGGAGAATACTTACTATGATAACTTGACTTCAACCATCGCTTTTTACCTATATTATTTTCTTGCACTTGATGCTGATTCATTTTCTCCAAACGGAGGTGCAGCATATTTTAGAGTTTGTCAGAACATAGTTACTGCTGCTCAAAAATCTGCTCAAAAAGGATGGAAGTCATTTGAGAACCAAAAGAATAAATACTGGATAAGCGAGAATTATAATAACCCAACCTATCGTTCAATGCACGATGTTTGGTACAACTATCATCTTTTGGGATTAGATAGAATGGCTGGGGACAATCAAGCTGAGGCAAGAAATAGCATACTAACAGCTTTGGAATCACTGCAAAGGACAAACAGAGAAAAGACCCAACTCATTTGTGTTCAACAATTTGTTGATGCTAAGGCTGATGAAATTGTACAAATCTTCAAAGAAGCTCCAAGTTTGGAAAAAGAAAGAGTAATTACTATAATGTGTGAAATCAATCCTGCTAATACTAATAAATACGAACAAATTAGAGCTGCACAAAATAATCAATTGAATAATCAATTTAACACCCGCTCAGAGGGTGATTACAATAATACAACTAATAATCCCTACAATCGTAGTGATATTAAATTTTAGCAGAATTTAATTATTAATACAAATCAAAACTCTTAATTTTATGCAAAATATACCATTTGAAAAGAATCTCATTGAAGGGATTTTAGAGAAGAACAAAATTAAAAGCGTTGGAGCAGCTTCAATACGTGAGGTAAAAAAGATTATTGATGATGTGGAAAGTGCAACTGGTGAAAAGTTCATTCGCATGGAAATGGGGATACCTGGATTGCCAGCAACAAAGATAGGATTAGATGCTCAAATAGAAGCTCTTCAAAATGGAGTTGCTTCCATTTATCCTGACATATATGGAACTAAAGAACTAAAACATCAAACTGCTCTTTTCGTGAAGAACTTCATTAATATTGATGTTCCTGAAGATTGTTGCGTACCTACTGTTGGTTCAATGCAAGGTGGCTTTGCTTCTTTTTTGACTCTCTCTAGAATGAACCCAAAAAAGAATAAAGTTCTCTTTATTGACCCAGGTTTTCCAGTACAAAAATCTCAATGCAGAATATTAGGTATTGAATCAGAACACTTTGATGTTTACGATTTCAGAGGGGATAAACTTAGAGATAAATTAGAATCTTATCTCTCAAAAGGCGACTTTTCTTGTTTGCTTTACTCCTCTCCTAACAATCCTGCTTGGTTCTGTTTCAATCAAGAAGAATTACAAATTATTGCAGAAGTTGCAAATAAATATGATGTTGTAGTTATTGAAGACCTTGCTTACTTTGGTATGGATTTCAGAGAAGATTACTCCAAGCCAGGTGTTGCTCCTTTCCAACCTTCTGCTGCCAATTGGGCTAAGAAATTCATTTTAATGATTTCAGGAAGTAAGGCTTTCTCCTATGCTGGCGAAAGAATTGCGGTAATGATTATATCGCCTGAGCTTTATGATTTTCAAAGCGATACTCTTCAAAAATATTTTGGTCAAAGAAGCTTTGGTAGAGCATTAGTTTTTGGTTCTCTTTACGCACTTACTTCTGGTACGGCTCACTCTCCTCAATATGCTATAACAGCTATATTTAAAGCGTGTAATGAGGGACGTTTTAATTTTAGAGAAGACCTTTTGGAATACGAAAGAAAAGCCAAAATTATGAAAAAAGCCTTCACTGACAATGGGTTTAAGATTGTTTACGACAAAGACCTTAATGTTGAAGTTGCCGATGGTTTCTATTTCACTTTCTCCTATCCAAATATGACAGGAATTGAAATGTTGGACGCTTTGGTTTATTATGGAATTAGTGCAATTTCTTTAGATATTACTGGAAGCTCACGCAACGAAGGTGCAAGAGCATGTGTTTCATTGGTGCCAAACGAAATGCTACCCGAATTAGCTCTTAGGCTAAAGGCTTTCAACGAAGCTCATCCAATAAAATAGTTTAACTGAATTATAATTGTTAAATATATAAGGGACGTATCTGATATGTCCCTTTTTCCTTATGTATAAAGGGAAAGATGTCAGTTTTTGTTTGTGCTAAGGACAAAACGGTAGAGATTATTTTAATGGCGTTAAAAAATGCTATAACGCCGTTTAAAAACGCATTTTACTGAGTTGGAAGCATTTTTTAAAGGTTTTTTGGCATTTGATAAGGGTTTTCCGAAGGCTCTATATTACTAAATGACAATATATTATCATAGGAAAAAGGGTGCTAAAAATTAAACGGCATCCTGTCTTTTTTTAACGCCGTTTAAAAAAGCTAGGATGCCGTTTAAAAAAGATAGGATGCCCTCTAAAAAAAATAAAACGCCGTCTAATTAAAATCAAACGGCGTCTCAAAATATTTTAACGGTACTTACTTAGATGCTCTCTTACGGTCTGTTTCGTTAAGCAAAATCTTTCTTATACGAAGGTTCTTTGGAGTTACTTCCAAGTACTCATCATCAGCAATATACTCCATCGATTCTTCCAAAGAGAAATGAACAGCGGGTGCAATTGAGGTTTTATCATCACTACCTGAGGCTCTCATATTGGAAAGTTTCTTGGTAACTGCAACATTTACAACAATATCATCAGGGCGATTGTTCTCCCCAATTACCATTCCTGTGTAAACTTCTTCACCTGGATCAACAAAAAATCGTCCCCTGTCTTGAAGTTTATTTATCGAATATTCAATTGCCGTTCCTGTTTCCTTAGCAATAAGGGAGCCCATTCTTCTTCCTCCAATCTCTCCTTTCCAAGGTTCAAATCCAACAAGGCGGTGTGCAATTATTGCTTCCCCTTCCGAAACTGTAAGTATATTGTTTCTCAATCCAATAATACCTCTTGAAGGTATAGAGAAATCAATTTGAGAACGGTCGCCTTTTGGTTCAATTGAAATAATTTCACCCTTTCTTAGGGTTACCAATTCAATAACCTTACCAGCAAATGCTTCAGGGACAACGATTGTAAGTTGTTCCATTGGTTCACATTTCTTGCCGTCAATTTCTTTTATAATTACTTTTGGTTGTCCAAGTTGAAGTTCATATCCTTCTCTACGCATCGTTTCAATCAAAATGGAAAGATGCAATATACCTCTTCCAAACACAATGTAAGAATCTGGAGATTCAGTTTCCTTAATCTTTAGTGCTAAGTTCTTTTCCAACTCTGCATAGAGCCTGTCACGCAAATGGCGGGAGGTTACAAACTTTCCTTCTCTGCCAAAGAACGGAGAGTTGTTAATAGTGAAAAGCATGCTCATTGTTGGCTCGTCAATCTTGATTGGAGTTAGAGGTTCAGGGTTTTCAATATCGCAGATGGAGTCTCCAATATCGAAATTGTCCATTCCCAAAACGGCACAAATCTCTCCTGCTTCAATAATGTTCTTTGTTTTTTCTTTAGCCAAGCCTTCAAAAGTGTAGAGTTCTTTTACTCTTGAACGAATATTATCTCCATTAGCCTTACATAGCATCACATCCATACCAGCTTGCAAAGTACCACGAGATAATCTTCCCACAGCAATTCTTCCTACGTAAGAAGAATAGTCTAAAGAAGAAATCATTAATTGAGTTGTACCTTCTTCATATTCTGGTTCTGGAATAACTTCAATTATCTTATCTAAAAGATAGGAAATATCTTCGGTTTGGTTTCTAAAGTCCTCACTCATCCAACCTTCTTTTGAAGAACCATATACAGTTGGGAAATCCAATTGGTCTTGAGTTGCTCCCAAATTAAACATTAGGTCAAAAACTTTTTCTTGAGTATGTTCTGGATTACAGTTCGGTTTATCAACTTTATTAATGACAACAATTGGTTTAAGGTTCAAGTCAATAGCTTTTTGCAAAACAAAACGAGTTTGAGGCATTGGTCCTTCAAAGGCATCAACTAAAAGCAAAACGCCATCAGCCATATTTAAAACTCTCTCCACTTCTCCTCCAAAATCACTATGTCCAGGAGTATCAATAATGTTTATCTTAAAATCTTTGTAGTGTATTGAAACGTTTTTCGATAAAATAGTAATGCCTCTTTCTCTTTCAAGGTCATTATTGTCAAGTATTAATTCTTTTGTTTCTTGATTGTCGCGAAATAGTTTTGCTTGATAAAGCATTCTATCCACTAAAGTTGTTTTGCCATGGTCAACGTGGGCAATAATGGCAATGTTTCTGATTTTTTTCATCTATTATTTTTAAGTGTTATGCAAAAATTAATTCCTTTGCTTTAAGGATTGCTTCTTGAATCGCTTCAGTATCTTTTCCTCCTGCAGTTGCAAAGAAAGGTTGTCCACCTCCGGAGCCTTGAATAAGTTTGGATGCTTCTCTAACAATTGAGCCAGCATTTTTTCCTTTTTGAACAAGGTCTTGAGATAACATTATTATAAGTGTTGGTTTGCTGTCAAATACGCTTCCTGCAATAAATACAAAATTATTATCATTAAAATGATTTTTGAATCTATAAGCAATATCTTTTATTATGTTTGGAGAAACTGGAAGATTCAATTCAATATAATTTACTCCATCAAAAACCTCTGTCCTATTCTTTAATTGGTTAAAAAGAGAATCTGTTTTTTCCTTTTGGAAATTTTCAATTGATTCTTTAAGACTTTCGTTTTCGGAAACTATTTTTTGAATTGCTTGTTGAATATTTGCTTGTTTAAGTATTGAACGAACGTCCTCAACCATTGAAGAATAATCGTAAATTAGCTCCTCAACCTTTCCTCCTGTAATTGCTTCAATTCTTCTAATCCCTGCAGCAATAGCACTTTCTGAAACTATCTTAAACATACCTATGTTTCCAGTAGCCTTCACATGAGTTCCCCCACATAATTCAATAGATTCTCCAAACTGCATCACTCTAACCTTTTCGCCATATTTTTCTCCAAACAAAGCAACTGCTCCTAATTTGCGAGCATCATCAATAGGCATTTCTCTTCTATCATCAGCAATTATATTTTGGCGAATTAGAGCATTAACTTTCATCTCCACTTTTTGAATTTCTTCATTTGATAACTTAGCAAAATGAGAAAAGTCAAAACGTAATCTTTCATCATCAACCATAGAACCTTTTTGTTCAATATGTGAACCCAAAACTTCTTTTAAAGCATAATGAAGAAGATGTGTTGCTGAGTGATTAGCTTCAATTTTATGTCTTCTTTCAACATTAACATAAGCATTGAAAGATGAATTAACATTTTGAGGAAGAGAATTAACCAAATGAACAGCTAATCCATTTTCAGTTTTGGTATTAATAATATTTATTTTCTCTCCATTGCTTTCAATATATCCGCTATCTCCTATTTGACCTCCAAGTTCTGCATAGAAAGGAGTTTGATTGAAAACTAATTGATAAAAAGTCTTATCTTTTTGTTTAATTTTTCTGTATCGAAGAATTTCAACTTCAGCATTTAAAATATCATACCCCAAAAACTTAGTCTTCTCTCCTTCTTTAATTTCTACCCAATCATCAGTATCAATATGAGCTGCATTTCTTGAGCGTTCTTTCTGTTGTTGAAGATTTTGCTCAAATCCATTCATATCAACTTCCAATCCTTTTTCCTTAGCCATTAAACAAGTAAGGTCAATTGGAAAACCATAAGTATCAAAAAGTTCAAAAGCAAAATTTCCGTCAATAGTTTTATTGGCTAAACTTTCAGTGTATTTTTCAAATTTAAGTATTCCATTAGATAAAGTTCTTAAGAAAGCTTGTTCCTCTTCCTTAATAACCTTAGAAATTAGGGATTCATTTCTTTTCAACTCTTCAAATTGTCCTCCCATTTTTTCTACTAATAAAGGAACAATTTTATACATAAATGGGTCTTTAAATCCTAAGAAAGTATAGCCATAACGAATAGCACGACGAAGAATTCTACGAATAACATAACCTTGTTTTGCATTGGAAGGGAGCTGTCCATCAGCAATAGCAAAAGCAACAGCACGAATATGGTCAGAACAAACTCTCATTGCAACATCAGCCATTTTATCCTGACCATAAGTCTTATTGGACTCTTTAGCTAAGAATTGTATATAGGTTTGAAATATATCTGTTTCATAATTTGATTTCTTCTTTTGAATAGCCATACAAAGACGCTCAAATCCCATCCCTGTATCAACATGCTTTTCTTTCAAAAGTTCCAAACTACCATTAGCCAAACGATTAAATTGAATAAAAACCAAGTTCCAAATTTCAACTACTAAAGGATGATCCTTATTAACTAAATCTCTTCCACTTATTTCTTTCTTCTGATTTTCATCTCTTAAATCCACATGTATTTCAGAACAAGGACCACAAGGGCCTTGATCGCCCATTTCCCAAAAATTATCTTTTTTATTACCTTCCAAAATTCTATCTTCACTAATTATTTCTTTCCAGTAATTGTAGCTTTCAATATCTTTTGGTTGATTATCTTTTTCATCTCCTTCAAAAATTGTAACATACAAATCTTCAGGATTTAGTTTAACAACCTTAGTCAAAAATTCCCAAGCCCAAGCAATTGCATCCTTCTTAAAATAATCTCCAAAAGACCAGTTGCCCAACATTTCAAACATTGTATGATGATAAGTATCGTGTCCTACTTCTTCCAAATCATTATGCTTTCCTGAAACGCGTAAACATTTTTGTGTATCAGCAATGCGAGGAGAAATCTTTGGACTATTTCCTAAAAAAATATCCTTAAACTGATTCATTCCCGCATTAGTAAACATTAGTGTAGGGTCGTTCTTAACAACCATTGAAGCAGAAGGAACAATCAAATGTTCTTTGGAAGCAAAAAAGTCTAAAAATGCTTTACGGATTTCATTACTTGTCATAAAAATACTTGTTTGTAAGGTTATAAATAATAGCTATAAGCTAAATGAGCCTGCAAAAATAGTGAAAAAATACGGGATATTTTTCATTAAAGCAGAAAAATCACTACTTTTGCATAAATATAAAACATCAAGATTTAGAAAAATTATATCCTTATGGCATTTTTTAACCCCAAGAAACCTCGCAAATTTGAATATAAACCTCATTTTTACGATCCTAAGAAAGAAGAATTGGAACAATTAAAAGCAAAATATGGTCCAATTGAAGGAGAATCATACAAAAGAAGGATTAATTTCCGTCAGGCAATGCAAGAGAAAAAGGATGAAAAGATAAACAAACCTATTCCCATTTTAAGGATTATCCTTATTGCCTCCTTACTTATGATTGCTCTCTATTTTCTTTTAACCTTTGTTGAAAAGTGGTAATATGTCCAATATAATAAGCATACTCCCTCCTAACATTTCTAATCAAATTGCTGCAGGAGAAGTTGTTCAAAGACCAGCTTCTGTTGTTAAGGAATTGATTGAAAATGCAATTGATGCTAAAGCTACTCATATACAATTAATAATTAAAGATGCAGGGAAAACTCTTATTCAAGTAATTGATAATGGATTTGGTATGAATAAGGAAGATGCCTTAATATCTTTTGAACGTCATGCGACTTCTAAAATAAAAACCTCCGACGACCTTTTCCGATTGACAACAATGGGCTTTCGTGGAGAGGCTCTTGCTTCAATTGCTGCAATATCTCACGTTGAGATGAAAACAAGGCAGGAAAATCAAGAATTAGGAACCCTAATTGAAATGGAGGGTAATATTTGTAAGAATAACTCACCTATTGCATGCGAAAAAGGGACTTCAATTTCTGTTAAAAACCTCTTCTTTAATGTTCCTGCAAGAAGGAATTTCTTAAAATCAGATATTGTTGAGAATAATCATATTCTTGAAGAATTTATCAGAACAGCGCTTATCAATAATGATATCGCTTTTACATATTATAATAATGGTAAGCTAATACATAAGCTTGAAAAACAAAACCTAAAAAAGAGAATAATTGATATTTTTGGAAAATCATACAATGAAAGACTATTACCGATTGAGGAAGAGATTGAAGCTGTTAAGATTTCTGGGTTTATAATAAAAGCAGAGCATGTAAAGAAAAATAAATCAGAGCAGTATTTCTTTGTAAATAATAGATTTATGCGCAACCCATATCTTGCAAACAGTGTGGATAGAGCATATCAAGGACTTACACAAGAAAAGACCTATCCTGCCTTTTTCATTCACCTAAAAGTAAAACCTGAAAATATTGATGTTAATATTCATCCTACTAAAACAGAGATAAAATTCCTTGATGATAAGGTTATTTATGCAGTAATGTATGCTGCTACCAAGAAAAGTTTAGGACAATTTACTCTTGCCAATCAATTAGATTTCACTTTGGACAAGAGTTTTGAGTTTACTCCAATTAAAAAAGGAGAAAATCCTACAATGCCACGAATTAACATTAATCCAGATTATAATCCATTTGAAAAGGAATCTATTAAGAACATAGAGTACAAAACAAAAGAGAATCTTTTTGAGAATAAGGGAGTAAATGTTTTTTCTGTTGAAGAGAGCTTTCAATCTAACTACTCTAATCCTATACCAGAAGTAATTCAAGCTTTAAATAAATACATTCTGACCAAGACAAAGAATAGTATAATTGTAATCAATCAAGAAAGAGCCTCCCAAAGAATACTTTTTGATAAGTTTTCAGCAATGGATTTTGAAGATATTTCTTGCCAACAACTACTTTTCCCCTACAATCATTTCTTTTCTCCAACCCAAACAACTGAGCTTTTAGGACTTTTGCCGGAGATAAGAAAATATGGCTTTGTGATTGAATATCAAAAAGACGGAAGCTTCAATATAATGGCAACTCCCAATGATATAAATTCTGAAGATGCTCAAATAATTTTGGAAGACATTCTATATGAACTAAGTGATTCCGAATTGAATACACCTATTTCTAAAACTCTTAAGATTGCTCTTTCAATGTCAAAACGCCTATCAATAAAAGAAGGCAAACAACTAAAAGACGAGGAAATGCTTGGGATTGTAGGTCAATTGTTTTCTTCTTCCAATTGCGAAATAAGTCCATTTGGAAAGAAGATACTTCATAAATTAGATATGGAAGAGATTGATAATATATTTGGATAAACAAATGTATTATTGCTATTTTCTAAAGTATTATTGTATCAAGAATATAAAATTTAATGGCATTGACCTATAAAATATAATTTTATTTGTATCTTTGCTTTTCATATAAATAAATTATTTATCAATCTAATATCACTAAAAGATGTTGAAAAATAGAACATATTTATTAATCGCTTTCTTATTTTGCAGTGTTTTTGTATCTAAAGCACAGATAGTTCCAGTAACAACCTCCGATTATGGCCTGATGGGTTATCCTCTTACTGTTCGCTATCAAAAATATGAAACTGATACTAATTACAAGCAAAAAGATAAGAGAACAAGTTTTATTGATGATTATCAAATGACTTTTAATGAAAACAGACGATTGGTTGAAAGACAACATTATATTGGCGAGAACAAAGATAGATTTTCTGTTTTTACTTATGATAATGTAACTCGTGATTTACTAAAAGAAGAATTATTTGAATATAACAAAAAGATTGTTTCTACAATTACTCATAAATATGGATATCTTGGACGCTTGGAAGAAGTTGTAGAAGTTAATTATCCTGCCTCTTTGGGTGGTGCCAACAAAATGGTTTCCCGCCAAACATATAAATGGAATCAAAAAGGTCAATTATCGGAATATTCAATTTACGGAGACGATGCATCAATGCAGAAAACAATTCAATATTTCTATGGTCCTCAAGATAGTCTGATTTATACATTAACTACTTATGGCTTCAACAAGAATGTTGAGAAAACAACGTATAAGAGAAACTTTGCTCACTATCTAATTGAGATGACAATGTTTCGCAATGACCAGCAAACAAGAAGAGAAACTTACGATTTGAATGATCAATACCAAGTTGTTGGTAAGAAAGTATATAATGGTAAAAACAAATTAACTCTTACCTATACCTATACTTATGATGAGCATAACTATATGCTTTCAGAGATTGCCAAAGATCAAAAAGGAAGATGGGCAATTGAATACTATTATAAGTATGACAAGGATAAGTTTTTCAACTGGACAAAGAAGACAACCTATGATGGTTGGGAACCTAAATACATTGAGACAAGGGAATTTGTCTATTCAAACAAGGAACATTTCTATGATGACTTGAAGGATGCTGACCAAAAGAAAGTTATTAAAGTTCAAGAAGTACCACCAGCAAAACTAAAATTCCAAGAAGAAACTGAAGCTCGTTCAGAATAGAAGTTCTTTTGCAAGAGCTTTTGCTGAAGGAGTTATATTTCCATCAGATATTATTGTAGCAATTTCTTCAATCCTTTCTTCTTGAGAAAGGATTTTCATTTCTGAGTAAGTTGATTCCTCAGTATTATTCTTAAATACTTTAAAGTGAGAATCTGCTTTTGCAGCAATTTGTGGTAAATGCGTAATGGCAATAACTTGATGATTTTGGCTAATAAGTTTCATTATATTACCAACCTTTGAAGCAATATCTCCACTAACACCAGTATCAATTTCATCAAAGATAATTGTTGGCATTGCTCCTTTATTATTCATAACTGCTTTCAAAGCCAACATCAAACGAGAAAGTTCTCCTCCTGAAATTACCTTTGAAATAGGTTGCAACTCCCCTCCTTTGTTTGCATTAAACAAAAACTCAATATCATTTTCACCATTTGAAGATAATGTATCATTTGTTGTAATGTTTATCTTCAAAACTGCATCCTTCATACCCATATCCATAAGTAAAGGAAGAATTTCTTTTTCTATGCATTGAGAAGAAAGCTTTCTTTCTTTTGTAATTTCTTTTGCCAAAAGGTCAAGTTTTGAGAAAATCTCTTTTTCTTCTTTCTTTAATTTTTCTATCTTTTCTGATAAATTGGACGAAACTAAAAGCTTTTCATCAATCTCATCTCTAACCTTAAGTAATTCTTCTAATGAATTGACAGCATGTTTCTTTTCTAATTTATAAATTAACTCTAAACGCTCTTGAACAAGCAAAAGTCTTTCAGAATTTATATTAATAGAATCACCAAAAATAGTAAGTTCCGAAAGGATATCTTTTAATTCAATGTAGGAAGAATCTAATCTTTTAAATATTTCATCCAATGATTTGTGATGAGAAGCAATTTTAGAGATGTTTTGACGTGTAAGCTGAATAAGATTTATTGCTCCAAGAGTTTCTTCTGCCTCTAAGTAGTTGATTGATTCAAGAATATTAGTTTTAATTTGTTCAGTATTTGACAATAAATCTATCTCTTGTTCCAACTCTTCTTGCTCACCTTGAATTAGATTTGCACTTTCAAACTCTTCACTTAAAAACTGATAATAGGAAGATTCCTTTTGAAATTCAGCCTCTCTTTTTTCTAAATCAGTAATTTCATTAGATAATTTTCTCCAATTGGAGTAAAGTGATTGATAGTTAGTAAATAAAGCTTGGTTATTTATGTAAGAATCAATGATTGAGAACTGAAATGAAGAGTTCTTTAATGTAAGAGTATTATGTTGAGAATGAATATCTATTAACCTCTCTCCCAATTCTTTCATTGTGTTTAGTTGAACAGGAGTATCATTAATAAAAGCTCTTGATTTCCCATTTGAAGTAATCTCTCTTCTAATTGTTGTTTGGGAAGAAAAATCCAAATCATTTGCATCAAAGAAAGCATTAAATGAATCATCTAATTCAAAAACTGCCTCCACAATACATTTCTTTTCCTTATCCCAAAGCACATTTGAATCTGCTCTTTGACCTAAAATTAAGCCTAAAGCTCCAAGCATTATAGACTTTCCTGCTCCTGTTTCTCCAGTTATAGCGATAAAACCTTTGTTGAAAGGTATATCCATTTTCCTTATTAGAGCATAGTTTTCAATCTTTAAATTCTGCAGCATTGTATCTATATCTTCGGATTAGTTAGTTAATATAAAGTATTGTTATTTAGGTTATTTTATAAATGAGTCTTATCTTGAATTAAGCTTCAAGATTTCCAAAACCATCTCTGTAAGTTTCTCTGGATTTAGTTTCTCCATAAAAGGTTTTATATCCTCAATTTTACCTCCTTCATTAAGAATAGAAGTTATTTTCTGCATATCATCTTCAGAAAAACTCTTTATTAATAAATCAATTAAAGCTTTATTCTTATCCACATTTGACTTACTATTTTCATTATGCAAAGAAGAATTATAAGACTCCAAGATAAACATTAACTTATTGAACTCCTTTACAGTAAGTTCTTTCTCAATAGCAAAAAGAGTTTCCTTAAATCTATCGTAAGTTTCATCCTTAGAGAAGTTACTCTCAATAAATTTTGTAGCATTTATAGCCCATTTCAAATACTTGTTTTGGTCTTTAAACGAAAACGTAGCGTAAAGCCCCCCTCCATTATCAGGATAAATACCCTTTTGAATATCATATCCTTCCTTAATAATATCATTTAATGTTGTATTCATAAAAAATTATTTTTGGTTTATACATTAATTCCTTTGACTTATATTTCTCTTTCTCCTTCTAAATATGATTCCAAAAAATCAAATTATCATCCTTATTTAAGTAGTTTTCGAACTTCAAAGATAAGAACTTTAATTGAAAAAAATATTATTTGATTATATTTTTATAGAATCAAGTTTTAATTTATTAGAATCAAGTTTTAATTTATTAGAATCAAGTTT
>ENA-UOOH01001659-UOOH01001659.1-fermentation-metagenome-genome-assembly--contig:-NODE-1659-length-21072-cov-7.186421_pt1 | contig 21072 bp, 13 predicted proteins | sample MGYA00245778_ERZ724025 | MGnify/ENA primary metagenome ERZ724025 (study PRJEB28704, sample SAMN03018313) | fermentation metagenome | biome: anthropogenic terrestrial biome; feature: soil; material... | reverse complement strand
CGATCTCATTCCACGTTTCCCCATCGCGCGTCCAGTACAGATCCACCGTAAGCGCGTCGGCTGAGTCGTCAGGGTCGCCTGCCGTCCACTTGATCTCGCTATTGCCATGCAACTCCGACCCGGCCGCAGGTTCGCTGACAGTGACTGCCGGCGGCAGGTTCAGCTTGAGCTGCACAGGGATGGCAGCGAACGGACGATATGGATCATCTGCAGTCACGTATAGGTAGAGCGAATACGTGCCCGGAGTCGCTCGCCCAGATCCGAAGGTGACCGCGACGTCCTGACTCGCGCCGCCCACTAGCCAGCCCGAACTTGGGTTGACGTCGATGACCGAACCCACAGGCGAGAACGCAACAGCCAGTCCATCGTGGACGTATGGCGCGTTGTACACTACCTGCAGACCATCGTCTCCGAGTCCGTTTTCGATGCCCACCGTGGCCGACGACACATCGCCGCTCATCGACAGGTACTGATAGATGATGGTTCCATTCGGCTTCAGCACTATCTGGAAGGTATATCTCGACTCTGTTCCCCACTGCGGCACGTTGTGGTACTCCACGATGAAACGGTCGCCCGGCTCGTCATGGTAGTAGTACACTCCGCCGCCGGCGCTAGGATCGAGGTCATCCCAGAAGGCTGCTATCAAGTGGTTTGGATCGTCGGGGTTGGGAATCGGAGCGTTATCCGCAAATCCCTTGAGGGCGCTCTGGTCGAACGAGAGATAGCCGTTGGACGCGATTCCGATGTACCTGTGAAGCTCACCGTAGAACGGGAACTCAAACGGAAGAGCCACAGTTGAGCCCGACTCATCATACATCGGCACGCGCGTTCCGATCTCCCGAATCTCGACCCAGTCGAAGGCAGGGCCATTCGCCTCGCCGCTATCTGCCCAGATATACCCGAACCGGTCGGGTCCGCCCGCGCCGGCGCCGGCAAATCCGGCAGGTTCAGCTGCGAAGTCGCCTTTGACGTGCGCGGACGCTGCGTACTGCTTCCACTCGGGGCTCTCGGCAAAGCTCGGCGCCACGCTTACCTGGAAGTTCATAGGTCCCGCTCCCGGGTTGGCCACTGTCAGATTCCTCTGGCAGATCGATCCGGCATCTATGACCAGGTTGAACGATTCAGGGTTTATCTCCAGCTGAGGCAGCCACTTCACAGTGACAGTCACTCGGGCGGTGACCTCAACGCCAGCCTCGTCCACTACATGAAGAACCGCGTTGTATGTGCCAATCTCGCTGTACACATGCTCTGCCTGCACACTATGTACCGGCTCAGAGCCATCGCCGAAACTCCACCACGCGTCCGCTATGGGCTTTGCGCCCGCGCTCACGGAAGCATTGAAGGCCACAGTGAGCGGAGGTTCGCCTATGGAAGGAGTCGCGGTGACATCGGCTATTGAAGGCCCAGCCTCCACATGCACGAGCAAGTTCACGCGAAGCAGCGGGTTGACCGGATCGTCCGTCGCGACCTCTACGCAAGCCTGCACGTCCTTGCCGGGAGCGCCCAGCTTCGCGCCGTCCAGCATGAGCTCGAGCTCAGCAGACTGACCCGCCGGCACCGCGCCGCGCGCCGGATCGATCGTAATGCCCGGCACAGCAGGCATTCCCGTATCGATAAGGTAGACCATCCTGTTCACTTGAGAGGCAACCCACAAGTTGCCGTCTTCGTGCATTGCAAGGCCTGCTCCGCTGCGATCTAGCCTTGCGGGGTGCTGGAACTGAACTAGCACCGCGTGCGTTTTGGCGTCCAGCCCGTAGATCATGTCGGGCTCACCATTGTTGGCCACCCACAGCACGCCGCCCGGATGGTAAGCAAGCCCGGCAATGCCCACTGGGAACGACCACTGATCAAGCACTTCGCCGGGGTTGTCCCAGCTCAGTCCCTTGATGTGGTAGATGATATCCTGAGTCCATCCGCCGATGTAGAAGGTGTCATCGGCGCTGTTGTAGGCAAGACCGCGCTGATCCCTGGCAGTCCAGGGCCCGTTTGCAATCACAGCCTCCACATCGCCGGTAGACGGGTTCAGGCCGTAGATGCCGTTATCGCCGCCCACGTTGACCTGCCACATCAGGTTGTGGTTCTCATCGAACGCGAGGTCCGCAGCCCAGTTCTCCGACCATCCCGTCTGGAACCTCATCAGCGTGTGAACTCCTTCCGGAGTCACCAGGTGGTCGGTGTTGGAGAAAGGATCGCCTATCCACACGTTCTTGGAGTCAAAGCCCAGGCCCCATGAGTATTCCATCACAGACGGGACCGGCCATGACCGGATCACACCGCCAACCGCGTCCGGCATGGCAGCCGCCGCAGCCAACTCGGCCAAGGTGCCAGGATCAAGCGAAGTGTACAGCCCCTCTGCTGTGAACGCGCCCGGATCGGCCGCCATCGCAGTGCGCTTGGGTATTGCTGCAGCAACCGCCTGTGCGCTCCCCCTCCTGAGCTTTGCATCGAAATGCAGGTCAGCGTGGCCCTCCACGTTTCCGAGGGTCAGAATGCGCGACACCGTGTCGGCTGGGGAAATCGTGATCTCCACTGCCGCCGGATCGATTGTGGCCACCGGCAGCATTCGCACGTCGATAGTCAATCGCTCCTTCGCTGTGCCGCCCAGTTGGTCCACTGCGGTGAACTCGGCAGTGTACAAACCCGCCGCTGCGTAGGTGTGCTCCGCGTCAAGCCCTACCGCGCCCGCCCCGTCGCCGAAACTCCAACCGCAGCTCGCGAGCGGAGTTTCTGGGGAGTTCACTTCCGCATGGAACGTAACCGCCAGAGGAGGTTCGCCTACCATGGGAGTGGCCGTGGCAGTTATGACTGGAATGCGTTTCACGTCGAACGACACAGGCACAGTGATCATCGGATACTCAATGTCGTTGGTGAACACGGTTACCCGACTGTGGTGTGTGCCGGGGCCGAGACGCGAGGCGTCGGCCGTGACTGTGATCGTGCACGATCCGCCCGCCGGGATGCTGCCGCTTGCAGGCCTCCAGGTGAGCCAGTCGACGATTGGGCCGAGGCCGGTCTCCACCAGATACGCCATGTTGTCCTTCTGAGAAGCGACCCACAGGTTGCCGGTTTCGTCGAACTCGCAGCCAGCCCCGGAGTTCGCCCTGCCCGCAGGATGCGGGAACTGAGCCAACATCGCGTGGCTGACGGGATCCACAAAGTATATCATGTCGGGAATACCATTGGATGTGACTGCGAGAACGTTCGCCGTGGGGTGGTACGCGAGGCCGGCCACGCCAACCTGCATCTCCCACTGGTCGAGTACCTCGCCGGGGTTATCCCAGCTTTCGCCCTTGATTTTGTAGATCTGATCGTCAACCCAGCCGCCCACGAAGAACGTGTCGTCGTTCACATCGTAAGCAAGCCCTCTCTGCGCAGCTGAAGTCCAGGCTCCGGTTCTCATCGAGCCTGCTACAGCGCCTGTTTCAGGGTTGAGCTTGTATACGCCGTTATCGCCGCCCACATTGACCTGCCAAATGTACTCGCCGTCAAAGGTCATGTCGGCAGCCCACTGGCCGGCCCACTGTGTGCGGTAACTCTTGCCAGTGGCGAGCCCCTCTGTCGTCACCACAAAGTCTTCCTTCATCGAAGGATCGCCGATGACGAGTTCGCCCGCGCCATGGATCGCGCCTATCCCCCATGTTACGGCTATCGGCAGGGGCGAGATCCAGCTCTTGACGACCGCGCCGACCGAGTCGGGCAGGAACTGCGACCGAGCGGAGTTCACGTTTTCCGCGTAGAGCCCTTCAGTCGTCATGGCCTCGGGGTCCGAAGCAGCCACATCAGCTTCGAGCCGCTCCAGCCTGGGCTGGATGCCCATTACCTCGTCCACGCCGAAGATGAGCGCTCCGGGCCCGCCGTTGCTCAAAATCACGGATCCCGAGGTCGACTGCCCACGGGCAGCCATCAAGGTGAGCTGGTTCGGAGCCCAGCTGGCGGAAGGGGGTTGCTGCACGTACACGGCGACTGTGCCGGCAGCCTTGTAGCCGTCATTGTCGACCGCGGTGAACTTGGCAGTGTAGGTCCCGTCTGCAGCATACGTGTGCGACGTGATCGCCTGGTGCACAACGGGGGTCCTATCGCCGAAGTCCCAGTACATGTCGGCTATCGTGCCATCGCTGTCATACGCCGCGCCAGCAAACTGGAACGATGTCGTAACTGGCCCGCGACCAGGGTTGACGCCGCACGCTGTAATCTGGGGCGGCTGGTTCGGCACCACTTCAACGTACACAGGCACCGAAACCGATGGCTTGTACACGTCGTTGCTCGCGAGCGTGATCGCTCCCTGCAACATGCCATCGACGATCTGCGTCAGGTCGATCTTCACCTGCACGTCCATGCTTGTGCCTGGGGCAACGGTGCCGCTTGCGGGATTCACCGAAAGCCACTTGGCCGCCGGCGGCTGCACAGTTGTCGTGGTGGCGCTGAAGGTCAGGGGAGCGCCGCCGGTGTTCGCAATCCTGAGAACATCGGTGCGAATGCGGTGCGCGCGCACCACCTCATTGAACTGGGTTGGGGTAGTCCCGATAATGGGTATCGGACGCGCCGCTATGTCGACAGCAGCTTGACTTGTGAGCCCATCATCGTCGGTTACTGTGAGCGTGGCACGGTAGCTACCCTCCACCGTGTAGGTGTGAGTCGGCGTCAGCGTCCCGGTCACGGGATCGCTTCCGTCTCCAAAGTTCCACACGATGCTGGCGATCTCACCGTCTATGTCCACCACATCGGCGCTGAATTGAACGGCCAGCGGGGGCGGGCCCGCCCACGGCTGAGCCTGAATCGATCCAATCCTGGGAGCAATGAGAGACTGAACATCCAGAACCGTGTCAACATTCACAACCGGGTTGACCGGATCATCGCTAGTGATCGCCAAAGTCGCCCGCCAAGCGGCTTCCGGCAAGGTGCCTGCATTGAACGTGACGCCGACGTTGGCGGCATGCCCCGGCGCCACTGTTCCCTGCCTGGGATTGACGGTAATCCACACGGGAATGAACTCCACTACGAGGTTGTCATGAACATACTTCTCCTTGTATGCGACCTGCAGGCCGTCAGCCCCGCTTGAGTTCTCGATTCCAATTGTCGCCTCGTCAAGGCGAGAGTCGCCCATCTCCAGGTAGTTGAAGGCTATCTTGCCGTTGGGCGTTAGGATCACCTGGAAGGTGTAGCGCTCAGATGATTCGTGCCTGGCTACGCCCTGGTACTGGACTATGAACTCATCTGGTGTGCTGTAGTAGTAGATTGTGCCCCCCTGCTCCGGGTTGAGGTCGGTCCAGAACGGGCATATCAGATCGTTGGGGTCAGCTGCAGATGGGATCGGAGCATACATCGGAACCTTCCCGTAGTTGCTGAACGTAAGGTACCCGTTGGAGCAAATCCGAATCCTCGTCTTCGCCTGCCCGTAGAACATGAATGTGAAAGGCAGGTCGACACGGGTATCCCTGTCGTCTTTGAGCGTCAGCTTAGTTCCGACAGCGGAGATATCGCGCCAATCGAAGATCGGCCCATTGGGATGGTCGTTGTCTATCCAGAAGTACCCGAAATTGTCGGGGCCTCCGACGCCCATGGGCTCAAAGCCACCCGCCGCGCCGAGTGGTGCATGGTCGGGCGCCAATAGGTCCAGTTCAATATTGGCGACGTAATGCAGATCGCCATGACCTGTGTTGGAGATCGTGATCTGCTGAGTGTCAGTTTCGCCCCAGTACAGCTCCGACTGGAGTTGGGCGGGGGTCACTCCTATTGTGGGGAGCAGGTACACTCGTATCTCTACGGAAGCCGTGCTCTCGATACCCACGTTGTTCACCGCGTGGAACACGGCGGTGTAGTTGCCCTGCTCGGCGTAGGTGTGGGCAGTGTTGTAGGCATGGACGACGGGACTTCCATCGCCAAACTCCCACCAGGCTGTAATCGAACCGCCTGCAGGATCAAGCGCTGACGCTGTGAACGTGACCTCAAGCGGAGGCATGCCCACGTTCGGCTCTGCCTTCGCAAGCGTGATCACAGGGCCAAGCTGCTGAGTCAATGCATTCTCGGCATTCAGGCGTCCGCCGGTCAGAACCTTGTCCTTGAACGCCGACTTCTTGTCAACGGTGTTCAGGATTAGGTCCTTGACGTTGGGAGAGCCTTGCGCCGACCCGGGAGCGCCTGGATACAGCGGAAGGCTCGGATATCTTCCCGCCACAAGCGCTGCCACGCCGGTCACGTGGGGAGTAGCCATGGACGTGCCGTAGAAGTACGCATACGCGGCCTTGGGCGGCGCGCCCGGAGCCGGCGGAGGATCCGGGGCTATTGTCGAAAGGATGAACCCTCCCGGCGCGAATAGGTCCACCGTCGTCTTGCCGTAGCATGTGGACCAGGCGGAATAGACGCACGGGGTGTCATTCTGCATACTTGCGGCCACGGAGATGATGTTGGGCGAATCGTAGCTGGATGGATAGTGTGGGGTTATGTCAGTGTTGTCGCCGCTGTTCCCGGCGGCGGCTACGCACAGAATCCCTGATGCCTCGATGGCGTCTTTGAACGCCTGGCTATAGGCGCCGCCGCCGAAGCTCATGTTCACCACGGATGCTCCCTTGTCGGCGGCGTACTGCACGGCAAGGATGGCGTCGGAAGAATAGCCTCCATCGCCTCCGATGAACTTGAGAGGCATTATCTGAACCTGCCAGTTGATTCCGGTAACGCCGATGCCGTTGTTTGACATGGCGCCAATGGTTCCTGACACGTGAGTTCCGTGCTGGTCGGCCAGTTCGCCGTATCTATCGCGTTCCTGCGGGTCGAACACGGTATTGTCGTTGTTGCGGAAGTCCCACCCGTAGACGTCGTCTATGTACCCGTTTCCGTCATCGTCAATGCCGTTGTCGGGTATCTCGCCGGAGTTGACCCAAATGTGCTCGGCGAGATCCGGGTGGTATATGTAGGTGCCTGTATCTATGACGGCGACTATCATCTCGGGCGAGCCTCTGTAAAGCATCCAGGCATCTGCCGCATCGATGTCGGCGTCGTCCACCGGTTGCCCGCTCATGCCGGGATCCCAGTATTCCGGCGGGAGATTCTCGTTGTGAAGGCCCCACATGCGGTCGAAATACGTATCATTGGGCTGCACATGCTCGGGAAGAGCACCGGCAGAGCTGTCGGGGTAAAATACGTAGTCTTTCTCGGCGTAAAGGATGCCGGGAAGCGTTTCGAGCTTGCTGATGGCTTTATCGACGCCCTCTCCTTCCGGCAGCGCGACAATGCCGAACCTCGCGCCATTGATGAATCTCGCTGTAGGAACGAATTCAGCCACTCGGCTCACGGAGTACCCTAGGGATCCGATCGCGTCAGTGGCTGCTTGGGCGAATATGGCGTCTTGGAACTTGACCACAACTCTGCTTGGATGATACTCTCCGGGCCCGTTTTGCCAGGCATCTCTGACCTGGTAGTCAGCTGCCAGCGCAGTCGTGTCTACGCAGTATGGCCACGCCAGCGCCGTCACGAGAGCGACCAGGACAGCAGCAAGGCCGATCCTCAAGTGACCTTTCTTCATGTAGCCTCATGTCCCCTTTCCGTTGTGAATTCGGGTTCATCGATCGTGACGAAGCGACACAACAGCCGTCCCCGGAACCACCGCCATTCGCAAAATGCAACAATGCTGATAGGGCGCTATTCGGTCTTGCTATAGAATATGACGTCCAGAATCGTCTCGACTGGATCGCCCTTCAGCAGAAATCCGTCCGCCCCACAGCTTAGGGCCGTTTCTCTTGACTCAGGCCGCACGCTTGACGCGATGACCCTCGCCCGCGGACATAGCGCATGCAGCTGCATCACGGTCCCATGCCCGGGCACTCCTTCGAGTTCCCAGTCCACAAGGACTACATCGGGCTGTGCCTTCTGCGCCTCATACAGCAATCCGCGCAAGTCCGCCGCCTCGCCCACCACTGTGGCATCCGTTTCTTGCTCAAGTAGGAGTCTGAGCCCTTCACGCACCTCCCAACGACCATCGACCACAAAAACCCGCATTTCCAACCCCTTCCACGGTCCGGATAGACAGCGTTACACTCCGTCACTTTGAACTCTACATCTCGCATGCGGATATGTGACCGGCCGAATGGCAGCGCGCGGCCTGGACAGATGGGCAGCCCTGACCTAGCCATATGGCCAGTATCACGTCGTGGAGCTGTTGCACAGATAGTCTTGCGGGTGGGAGAGTACACGGCAGGCGTGAGGCGAGTCGGAGGCGGGGCCGGCACCGATGCGGGTCGTGCCTAGGCCCGCCTCCTGTGCATCTTGAACTCCAAGAACAACTCGTTGTAGTAGCCGAGCATTCGCTTACCCAGATTGATGAGGACCTCTAGGTTGTCGGTGACGTCAGGGCCGGGGTAGAACCGCGCATCGCCTGTTATCTCCTCAGGCAGGTACTCCAAGGCCGCTGCATTCGGCGTCGAGTAGGCAACGTATTCGGTGTTTTGGGCAGCATTCTCCGGGTCGAGCATGAAGTTGATGAACAGGTGCGCCCCTTCCACGTTTCTGGCGGTGGTCGGGATCACTATGTTGTCGAACCACACCATCGACCCTTCGCTGGGTATTACGTAATCGAGCTTGTCGTTCTCGTCCATGATGATGGCAGCATCGCCCGACCACACGACCCCTACCGCGGCCTCTTCATTGGCCAGCAGCATCTTGATCTCATCTCCCACAATGGCCTTCACATTCGGCGCGAGCTCACACAGCTTCCCGTGCGCTTCCTGCAGATGGCCGGTGTCGGTCTCATTGAGCGAATATCCCAGGCTAACCAGGCCGATGCCTATCACCTCACGGGCGCTGTCTACTAGGAGAATCTCTCCCCCGAGTCCCTCATCCCACAGAGCGCTCCAGCTTGTGAAGTCCCTTCCCTCGACGATTTCGGGGTTGTAGATGATCCCCATCGTTCCCCAGAAGTAAGGGACGGAGTACTCATTGCCATAGTCAAAGGGCAGATCCAGAAAGCGCGAGTCGATGTACTTCAGGTTCGGGATCTTGGAATGATCAAGGGGAACAAGCATGCCTTCGGCCTTCATCTTGTTGATCGCGTAGTCCGAAGGGATCACGATGTCGAATGAAGTCCCTCCGTGGGCTATCTTCGTCAGCATCGCCTCGTTGGAGTCGAACGTCTCATAGACAACCCTGATCCCAGTCTCACGCTCAAACTTGCTGACCAGCTCGGGGTCAATATAGTCCCCCCAGTTGTAGACGGTAAGGGCATCCGCTCCCGAGTAGCCGTTTGACGAATTGAGATACGAAGACGTGCCCACCAGGGCGAACGCCGCCGCCATGACCACGATGAACGCCTGCATAACCTTCTTCATGACTCGCTCGCCTCCACTCTTCCGAGCCCACCGGCTCTGCCCGCTCTACCCGCTCCGCCCGCTCCGTCTATCCTGTTCGTCCTCGCGTTCAGCGCATAGTAGCCGATGGCCAGCACCAGGGTGACCAGGAAAATCAGAGTCGATAACGCATTGATCGTGAGCGTGATGCCCTGCCTTGCCCGGGAGTAGATCTCTACCGACAGTGTGGAGAACCCGTTCCCGGTGACGAAGAAGGTCACTGCAAAATCATCGAGTGAGTATGTCAAGGCCATAAAGAAACCGGCGAAGATCCCAGGCGCGATGTAAGGGACTATGACTTTCGATAGCACGTCCCACCTAGTCGCCCCAAGGTCGCGGGCTACGTAGATCAGCGTTGGGCTCATCTCCTGCAGTTTGGGCAAGACCATCAGCACCACAATGGGCACGCTGAAAGCGACATGGGAAATCAGAACCGATGCGAAGCCGAGTTTGAGCCCCATCGCGGCGAACAAGATCAGAAACGACGCCCCAATGATCACGTCAGGACTCACGATCAGCACGTTGTTCAGAGTCAGCAATGCGCCCCTGAACTGCCGGCTCTTCACGTGCGTGATGGCGATCGCGCCGGCGACTCCGATCACGGTGGATATGGCCGCCGAGAACAAGGCGATAGCCAGCGTGTTCAGGAGAATAATCACAAGACGCGTGTCCTGGAACACTTCGCCGTACCATTCAAGCGTGAATCCCTCGAAGCTGTGCATGGAACCCCCGCTGTTGAAGGAGTAGTACGCCAAGTACAGGATGGGGGCATACAGAACAATGAACACGACAACAAGGTACAGAGCGGCGACCGCCCCTGGCCCTTTTCCGCTGTTCGGCGCCTGTGATCTGGTTGACTCGATTTCGCTACCTGCCTTCTTGACCTTACCTCGCATGCTGCTTGCCCCCCTCCCCGCTTCCCGTCAGCGCCATGATCAGCCCCATGGCAATAACCAAGAACACGGCGATGGTCGACCCCATGCCCCAGTCCTGCGTGACCAAGAAGTGCTGTTCAATCGCGGTTCCCAGGGTTATCACGCGGTTTCCGGCGATCAGGCGCGTGATCATGAACAGCGACAACGCCGGGATAAACACCGCCCGGCATCCGGACTTGACTCCGCTGATCGTCAGAGGGAATACCACGCGGCGAAACGTGTCCCACCCCGATGCCCCAAGATCGCGGGCCGCGGCGACCAGCGATGGGTTGAGCTCATCGAGCGCGTTGAAGATGGGCAAGATCATGAACGGTATGAAGATGTACACCGCTACGAATATGAAGCTGAACTCGGTGAACAGAATCTGCCGCGTCCCAATTCCCACTGCGCTGAGCAGGGCGTTAACAGGGCCGTAAGTCCCGAACATGCCGATGAAAGCGTATGCCTTGAGAAGCAGGTTCATCCAGGACGGCATGATGATCAAGACCAACCAGAGCTGCTTGTGCCTTGTCTTTGTGAGCAAGTACGCAGTCGGGTAGGCGACCAGCAGCGAGAACATGGTTATCAAGAAGGCGTACCAAAACGACCTGACCGCCATGCTCAGATAGACCGGGGTGAAAAACCTCCTGTAGTTCGCCAGAGTCAGCGCGCCGTCGATGTCGAACATCGAATAGTACGCGATGAGAGCGATGGGCGCGATGACGAACAGAGCGATCCACGCTGCGTACGGCATGAGATACATGTTTCGTGTTCTATACTGCATAGCGCGCCTCTTCATACGATTCGATACGCTTATCGAACTCGTCCTCAGTCTCGCCAAGCCGCATAACGTGTATATCATCGGGCCCAAAAGCCAGCCCGACCTCGTCTCCTACTGTTGCCTTCCTAGTCGAATGGACAATCCACTCATTCCCGTTCTCGTCATAGCAACATATCTCGTAGTGCACCCCGCGGAACAACTGAGAGTCCACGCGCGCCCTCAGCTTGCCCTGGTCGACTGGGGTGATCTCCAGATCCTCCGGGCGAATGACGAGTTCGGCAGGTTCGTTGGGGTTGAAACCCCGGTCCACACATTCGTACTGCCGACCTGCGAACTCCACCAGATAGTCTCTGATCATGGTGCCTGAGACTATGTTGGATTCGCCTATGAAGTCGGCCACAAACCGGTTTACCGGTTCGTCGTAGATATCGGTAGGAGGTCCGCTCTGCTGGATCCTCCCGTTGTGCAGCACAAACACCTCATCAGACAAGGCAAGCGCTTCTTCCTGATCATGAGTGACGAACACGAACGTGATTCCGAGGCGCCGCTGCAGCTCCCGCAGCTCATACTGCATGTCGGTGCGCAGTTTGGGATCGAGCGCCGACAGCGGCTCGTCCAGGAGGAGCACTTCCGGCTCGTTCACAATCGCCCTGGCGATAGCCACCCGCTGTTGCTGACCGCCGGATAGACCTGCGATAGCCCTGTTCTCCAGCCCGGCTAGGTTCACAAAACGCAGGGCCTCGCGGACTGCTTCGTCTATTACGGATTTCTTCCTTCTCTTGACCACCAGGCCAAAGGCCACGTTGTCGAAAACGTTCAGGTGGGGAAAGAGCGCGTAATCTTGGAAGATGGTGTTCACCTTGCGCTGGCTCGGCGAGATCCGGCTGATCTCCTGTCCGTCCATGAAGATATGGCCTTTCGTGGGCTCGATGAACCCCGCAATCAGGCGTATGATCGTGGTCTTTCCACAGCCCGATGGGCCGAGCAACGTGTAGAACTTGCCCCGTTCAAGTTCAAAACTGACATTGTCGAGTACAGCAGGATCGTCATCGTATTGCTTGGTGACGTTTTCAAAACGAACAATCACATCGTCAGCCATCATCGGTTCCTCCCCACCTAGCAGCAGTTCGCAAGCTCTCGGCGCCTCACAAGTAAGAATCGGTGACAACCAGCAACAACTGGGACGGGCCATCGCCGTTGTTTTCGATCTGATGCTCCTCCGATGCTTGATAGTAGATGGTCTCACCGGCTTTCGCAGAGTAGACGCCGGCCCCTAGGCGGACCCGGACGGCGCCGCTCAGCACATAGGCGAAGGTATCAGAGGAGGACGGCTCGAACTCCTTGAACCTCCCACCCGGTGCAATAGTGAGCAAAATCGGCTCCATCTCGTTCTCGTTGGACTCGGGCACCAGCCACTGAACGGTGTAGCCGCGCTCTTCGTCCACGAACTCGGTTCGATCTTCGTCCGTGTACACGACCTTCTGCTCCCGCCTCTCCTCGTCGAAGAACTCACGCGGCGGGCAACCCAGTACCTCGAGAATGTTGAAGAAGGTTTCGATAGACGGCGAGCTGAGGTCGCGCTCGATCTGGGAGATGTAGCCCTTCGTGAGATCCGTGCGTTCGCCCAGCTCTTCTTGGGTGAGACCCTTCTTCAGACGCAGATTTCGGATTCTCCTCCCGATGTTCATCCACCACACCTCCGCTCACGTGGGGATTCCCGCAGCGTGATGCTCACGCCCGGAACAGCCAGGGCCTCTCAGTCATGACTGGAGTTTAGGCTCAGTAAACTTTGGGTTGACACGTTTAGTCACAGTAAACCCGCGGTTTACTATCACCAGTAATGGATTATACATCATTCCCCGAAGACTGCAATATCGTTTTTCCGGCAACTCTTCGTGCCTATGCGATTTCATCAAGCGGATCCGGCCTGAGCTGGCCATCTGACAAGTCTACGACTTATGCGGCCACTCTTGCGGAGGAGCGCGCGGCAGCCGCGACTCCCGACTCGTAGCCCTGATTCCTCTATGCTGACATGTCAGCTACCGCTACCGATGCCGAGAAACCGTGACGCATCGCGCGCCCTCGTGGAAGCTGTGCCTCCCGTAGCTGCTGTTGAGATACCTGGCCCTGCATACGGCGGGTTACCGGAGATGTGCTCGTTTTTTGACGGAGATGTGGCCGTTTTCTGACGGAAGTTTGCAGAAAGTGCGCAGAAAGCGAGCACGTGCAGTTCACAAGGTGACATATGCGACGATGCGTAGACACGTTTTGGGGTGCTCATGGCGCTACGCGACAGCCGTTAGGGCGCAGACCTGTCAGGGAGCGCGCAGAGTGACTCGAACGCGCCGGAGGCTCTCGCGGCCGCTGAGCCGCTGGGCAACGCGGATGGGCGGCGGGGACAGGCGGGCGCCAGAGTCAACACGACTCTGACGGGGGCCTGCGAGCGCCCCGTTCGGGTCTTCACAAATAGAAATACCGTGATATTATGGGTTATGGTGCAGGGGGCGACTCCTAATCCAAGTACAAGATTCTATCTAACAGGATGGAGGGTTAACATGAAGAAGCTCCTGACGCTGTTCCTGGTGCTACTGCTCTCGCTGTCGCTGGTTGGTTGCGGCAAGAAGAAGGAAGAGATCGAACCGACTCCCGAAGTGGACCAGATCGAAGAGACCATTACGGACGAGGTCGAAGAGGAAACGGACGAGTCAGACGACCTAGAGGAATCGTCGGACTTTGAACTCGACCTGGAAGATGACGCAGAAGAGGAAGACGAAGAGCCTGAGTTCGGCCTCTCGGCCGAGTAGCAGACCGGCCACATGCGCCATCGCAGCTATGTCGCTCTCGCCATATTGCTGCATGGTACGACCATAGGCCTCATACGTCTGCAGCACGTGTTTCGCAACGCGTAGGTTCCTGCAGAGACCACATCTAGTTGAGGGACGCCCGCGCGGCGTCCCTCAGCTCTTTACTCTCCAACTCCTTGCGGGTCACTGTGATCTAGAACCCACCCGTGGCGGAGGCCGCAAGCGCACCGGGGGGCGCACCCCAGGGCAGGAATCCAGCCTGAGATGGCCAGTTGCGCCAGCGAATCAGGGCGCGCGAATAGTAGTCGCGACAGCATCTGCATGTCTGTGAGCAGATTCTGAAGGAAGGCAGGTGATCATCGTGAACCTAGCAGTAGCAGAGGCCAACCGCAAGATGACAGCTGCCCTGCGGTTACTGCGTTGCGAGGGCTGATATCTAGTAGAGGAGAAACCGCTCGCGCTCTGTGCCGAAGCGGGCAGCATCGGCATCCCACTTTGAAAGCAGGCCGTCGATGTCGCCGCCCAAGTCCAGCGTTCGGCGGAGTTCGTCCGTTCCGGCCAGAAGGTCCATGTGGAGACGGCCCGCGGATGCCTGCTCGGTGCTGCCGATCCACTGGAAATGGTCGGGGTAGAGTTCTCGTATGGCTGCAAGGACGTGCACTCCAGTCCGAACCGGCTTGAAGACAGCCCTGTCCAGCACGTGGACCTGCACGCCTGCGCACGTCTCGCCTGCATACTTTGAAGAGCTGGGGACGAAGAAGACCGATCGGAACCTGCAGCCGGCGAGCCCCAGGCCGTTCAGACAGTCGATCAATACTCGGCCGTCGATCCATGGCGCGCCGATCAGCTCAAACGGGCGGGTGGTGCCGCGACCTTCCGACACGTTCGTGCCTTCCACGAAGCAGGTTCCGGGATACACAGTCGCCGTATCCAGCGACGGTAAGTTGGGCGAAGGCATCACCCACGGCAGACCGGTCTGGTCGGCCCACATGGAACGCGTCCAGCCTTGCATCTTGCACACCGTGAGCTCACAACCGATCCCCAGCATCTCATTGGCCCATACCGCAAGTTCCCCCACTGTGAGCCCGTGCCTGACGGGCACTGGACACGCCCCGACGAAAGACGCGAAGCGCTCATCCAGAATGCCGCCTTCAACCACGGTGCCGGATATCGGGTTGGGCCGGTCGAGGACGATGAACTCCTTGCCAGTCTCGGCGCAGGCGCGCATCGAAAGAAGCATCGTCGAAATGTACGTGTAGAAGCGCACACCCACCTCCTGAATGTCGAACACCAGTGCGTCTACGCCGGCCAGCGCTTCGGCGCTGGGCCGCCGGGTCGCTCCGTAGAGGCTGTAAACCAGAAGCCCCGTAGACTCGTCGCGGAAGGCGCCCACGTGCATACCGTCCTGAGCTTCTCCCCTGATACCGTGCTCAGGCCCGAAGGCCGCCACAAGACGGAAGCGCCCATCGCGGTGAAGGACGTCCAGAGTCGCGTCAAGGGATTTCGTGACGCCGGTGGGGTTCGTGATGAGGCCCAGTCGCCTGCCGGCGGCATTACAGGCGTCAACGCCGCCCCCATGCGTCAACACATCAATTCCCGCCAGGACGTGGTTTGGGCCCATCTCCTGTCCCTCCTTGCATCGCCGATGCGGCGGACGTGGCCGACATGAGACCAACGACTGCGATCGGCCTGACGAGGCTAACCCGCGTAGTCATTGGATCGGCCACCGCCAGTCTGAGCATCGATCAGTTCGAGAGCGGCGCGAAGGTTGTTCCCCGCCCGGTCCAGCAGCTCCTCTGCGTCATCCAATTCCCCGCCGTTCTTCGCCATCAGCACCGCCGCCTTCAGATTACCCTGCGCCTGCTCAATGCAGCGCTCCGCGATGTCTTCGTCTACATCGGCGGCTATCGATACAATGCGCCTGACGCGGCGCGCCAGCTTGAGGTTGGCCGGACGAAGCTCAATCATGAGATCCTGATACACCCGGCCCAGCTTGACCATGGCCGCTGTGCTAATCATGTTCAGAACCATCTTCTGAGCAGTGCCCGCCTTGAGCCTGCTCGATCCCATGACCACCTCAGGCCCCACGACAGGTGCAATAGCCACATCCACCAGCGCGTCTATTGCGGACGATGGGTTGCAGGTCAGGCCGATAGTAGCGGCGCCCTCGCGCCTGGAATGTGTCAGGACTCCCAGCACGTATCGTGCGTTTCCGCTGGCGGATATGCCCACAACAGCGTCGATGCCCGATACCCCCCGGGTATTGGCGTCTTCCATGCCCAGCTCAAAATCGTCTTCCGTGCCCTCCTGCGCCTTCGACAGGGCCGATTCGCCGCCGGCGATCAGCACCTGCACCAGCTCAGGGGGGGTGCCAAAAGTGGGCGGACATTCAGCCGCGTCCAGTAGCGCAATGCGACCACTGGTTCCGGCGCCGGCGTAGAACAACCGTCCGCCCGCCGCGAGCGAGCTCACCGCCAGCTGGACGGCATCGGCTATGGGGTCGAGCACCGCTCCCACGGCATCGGCCACAGTCCTGTCTTCCTCATTCATCAGCTGGAGTATCTCCCGGACGGGCAGAGAGTCGAGGTTGTGGGCTCTCGGGTTTCGGCTTTCGGTAATGCTCACTACCGCTCACGTCCTTTGCGCAGCAACGCCTTGCCGAGATCCGTATCGAGGTTGCACATCAAGCGAACGAGCGCCACTTGGGGCCCGGGATGGTGACGGGCAGTCGTCCCGTCGGAACGGTGGACCCGAATATGACCTCGGCCGCCGCTTGCATGCTGCAATCCCTGAAACTGTATGTGGCAATGTAGGTCCCAACCTCGGGAAAGTCCGCTACATCGTATGGATTGCGCATTCCCACTACGACCACAGGCGACCCGGCCTGCGCCACACGCTTGACCAGAGCGGCTTGGGCGGGATAGAGATGCCCGTTGTAGGTGCCCACGATCACCAGGCCGCGTCCGGCGGCTATGGTCGCCGCGGCCGCGATTTCCTCCTTGCTCGGCGACTGCGACACGGTCATATCGGACGCCCCCGGCACGAACGTGCGCACCGCCTTTGCCAGCGGCGATCCATGGGGGCCGGTGTCCTCCACCATGGTGAGGTTCTTGATATCAGGACTGATTACCAGCACGTCCACAGGCTTGCAGTTGTCCACGCCGTCCAGACCGACCTCGCGCGCCCCGCCGCTGAGCGAAAACGGGATGATCCCGTCCCTGTCTTGAAGAACCGTAACCGATTCGCGGGCGATTCTGAGAGCCAGCGTCCGGTTGGCCTGCGAACCCACGCTTCGCGGGCCGGCGGTTGCGGCGGCGGCGGGCACGGGCGGGGTCAGGATCCCAAACAGCGCCTTCACGCCCAGCACGCGTTGGGCTGAGGAGTCGATCCTCTCCTTGGGAATCCGCCCGGACCGCGCTGCTTCCCAGATCGCCTTGACGGCAATTGCCTGTTCACCAGGATCGTGACACATCAGAACAATGTCGGCGCCGGCGACTATCGCCCTGATTGCTGCCTCGCCCAGGCCGTACCGCTTGGATATGGCGCCCATGAAGAGATCGTCCGTGATGATGATGCCTCTGAAGCCTAGTTCCTGCCGGAGCAGTCCGCAGAGCACGTTCTGCGACATCGTCGCGGGGAGAAGCGGTTCGGGCTCGACGGCCGGGAACGTGACGTGGGCGGTCATTATCGCGCCCACACCAGCCGCTATGGCGGCCTTGAACGGAACAAGTTCCACCGAATTCAGCCTGTCGCGGCTGTGAGGGACGGAAGGCAAATCGATGTGGGAATCCACGGTCACATCGCCTTTGCCCGGGAAGTGCTTGGCAGTCGCTACCACGCCCGCCGACTGACTTGCCGAGATAGCTTCGGCGCCCATGGTCGCCGCTAGTTGGGGATCCTCCCCGTAGGACCTCACCCCGATGGCGGGGTTGCCCGGATCGCTGTTCACATCGAGCACAGGCGCGAGATTCATGTTCAGGCCGAGCTCAAGCATCTCTTGGGCGGTGACCGCAGCGGCGCGGCGCACATAGGCGGAGCAGCCGGTTGCGCCGAGCGCCATGTTGCCTGGGAAGACGGTGACACCGCTGAGCAGTCGGGCAACCACGCCCCCCTCTTGGTCTATGGCTGTGAAGAATCCTGCCGGCGCAGGACGGCAAGCCGCCATGCGTTGCAGATCGCGGGTGAACGTCCACATCTGCTCGGGTCCTGCGTAGTTGCGCGCAAAAAAGATGACGCTGCCTATGTGAAGCGAGTTAAGGTGGTTCTCGAGATCGGACGTGAGCGACCGGTCTTCAAAGCCCACCATTACCATTTGACCGACTTTGTCCTCAAGAGTCATCGATTCCAGTAGCTGCCCTGCAAGACGGGTACCCGCATTCGCAGGCGAGTACATGGCTACGACCCTCCCTTCCTGGCTGCGACCGCCCGTTTCGTCTTGACCAAGCACGTCATGGCGTCCTCATAGCGACTAATGGCCACCAGCACGAAGAGGCAATCAACCACTGATAGCTGGGCTATGCGGGAAGCCAGAGCGCCGCCGCGCAGGCTGCTCTCAGCCGCGGATGCGACCAAAACCACATCGGAGCGCTGGGCAGCGCTGGAGCCGGGATGGTTGGTGATGCATATGGTCCGCGCGCCCACCTCCTTGGCCAGGCGCAGCACCTCCAGAGTGTCGATGGTCTCGCCCGAGTAGGATATCCCCACGACTACGTCCGTTGGGCCCAGAAGGGAAACCCTGGTAAGCTGCAGATGTGGATCGAGCTCGCATTCAGCCAGAACACCGATTCTGATGAGCTTCTGCTTGGCGTCCAGAGCCACAATGCCGGATGCCCCCATGCCGAAAAGCGACACCGATCTGGCCTGCGAAACCAGGGCCGCGGCCTCGCCCAGCTGCTCGGGGTCGAGCACCTTGGACGTGTCGGACAGGGCCGCGGAATTGGCGTTGAAGATCTTCTGTATGACGATATCAGGAGCGTCTCCCTGCTCCACCTCGCCGAAGGCAGTAGTCGGAGCTACCGCAAGGTCGCGGGCCAAAGCCAGTTTGAGCTGGACAAATCCCTCGAACCCCAGCCTTTGGCTACACTTGATGACCGTTGACTCACTGACGCCCGCGGCCGAGCCTAGCTCGACTGAGGACATGTTGACTACATCCTCCGGATTGCCCATGATGAACCGGGCGACCTTCTGCTCAGACGGTCGAAGCCCGGGAAGACGACCCCTTATCAGCGGCAAACAGTACAGCGACATCCTTACTACACCTCGTTGTGGCTACTTCCACAGGTACGGAACAATTCCTTCTCCCCCAGTCGCGGTTTCGCAATACTACCTTATTCAGACCGCGGCGCGGCGCCCCCAGGCGCGATGCCGATGCCGAAGCGCAGCTCCACAGGGAGGACGCCTTCCACCGCACGCTCCATCACCGCGAACACCTCATGCGCGCATCCAGGCTTGAGCATACCTTGAGCCTCGTCGCCGTGGGTTACGACAAAGCGAGCCTGGATGGACTCCTCGAACTCCTTGTTCAGAGTGGTCATCGTCTCAAGAAACCGCTCCTGCGCCAGCTTGAGTGGGGTCACGTGGGCGGCATTGCTGAAGACTGCACTGGTCGCTCGCCAGACAGCCGTGCTCAGCGCGCCTGGAATGAAGGTCGCAAACCGAGATGTCAGTGCTGCGAGGCCCAGCGTGAGCAGCATGGGCGCCAGCTGCAGCCAGGCGAAACGTGAACGGGCGCACGAACGCAATCTGCCCTGCAAGCGAGAGATAGGAAGCTCGGCGCTTCCTATCAGGATCTGGACAACCGCAACGACGAGGAACCACCACAACCACCGGCTTAATTTCATCACACTAAGTTGTACTGCTTAAGTCCACTATATTCAGCTTTCGCGCTCAAGTACTTCTTGTCGAGCCCGGTCGGTGAACCCCACAGGATCCCATCAAAGCCCTTCCCCAGAGAACAGGCGATCCGGGAGCGACTATCTGTCGGGTTTCCGGCGAATACTAAAGGCCAGCTAAACCCGCTGTGCAGACCAACTTGCCAGTGTACAGCCGTATACATCCGTTGTGGCCAGTCATGGACGGAGTCACTGAAGACGGGCCGTTGCGCCCTGCCCGTCTCAGGCCAACCCTGACCACGCGTCCCAGACCGCCTGCGAATCCTTCACGTGCGCGCTTGATGGTCAGGATCGCCTGCCGGCTCAAACACGTATTCAGCCACGAGCGGTCTCTGCAGAAACGTCCAACTGCCCTCCAGACCATGAGCCCGCGCGCCCACTTCCAAGTGGAGCATGACGATGCCGCAGTCCAGCCTGTTCGGAACTACGGGCATCAGGTCTGGCCCGCTGGCTCTCACAACCACGCGGTCTGGCATGACACCGAACTGCCAAGGCTGTCTGTTCGCCGCGGACGGCGCGAGTCGCGCCGCTTCCAGCGCCTCTCGGCAACCGAGTCGCCACTGGTCCGCAGCTACTCCCCGCGTCAGCGTCTCTAGAGGTTTCCTCTTGTGCGACCCAGCGACAGCCCGAATCACCTGGGCGCCTGCGCTTTCGGCTGCTGCCGGGCGGCCCAGAGGAGTCACAGCGACGATACTTTCCGAGACCGAGAGGGCGATTCGCCTGCGTGCCTCGCTTCTCTTGTATGTGCCCGCTACCCAGCAGGTTCCAAGGCCCAGCGATGTCGCATGGAGAATGATCCCCTCCCCCAGATACCCCGCCGCCGCCTGCCACTGGGGATGGGACTTGTCGGCGATGAACACTACCACCGCGCCGGCCCCTTGTATCTTGCCGATTGAACCCACAGTCCCCGACAGGATCTCCTGCGCTCCCTCTTCAAGCAGCACCGCGCGCGCACCCTCGCACAGCGGCGAGAATCCGTCGAGAAGTTCCCTGATCTCGCCGATAGCTTCCCGGCCTACCGGCCTTCCATCGTAAGCCCTCACCGACCGCCGCACGAATATCGCCCTGTACCACGGATCAATCAGATGCCGAGGAACCACGCCCCATGCCCCCCCTCCCATTCCACCGTCTCCATCTCACGTCTCATTCCACTTGAAGTGCCCCCATCCCTGCAGGCACCACCCAACCGGAGGTCGTGGCCGGTGGTCGGCACCAAGCAGAATGGTAACCGCCGGCGGCGCGCAGCACGAACCTGAGTCATTTTGCCCAGCCTTGACGCGAACCCTGGGCAAAATGACTCAGGCGGTTAACATAATGTTCACGATTGAGGCCGAAGTCGGGTCGCCA
>ENA-UOOH01001658-UOOH01001658.1-fermentation-metagenome-genome-assembly--contig:-NODE-1658-length-21077-cov-4.332081_pt1 | contig 21077 bp, 17 predicted proteins | sample MGYA00245778_ERZ724025 | MGnify/ENA primary metagenome ERZ724025 (study PRJEB28704, sample SAMN03018313) | fermentation metagenome | biome: anthropogenic terrestrial biome; feature: soil; material... | reverse complement strand
AGTTACACCGAACTTAATGCGTGGCAGAAAGTTTGCATAACCACCTAAACCCCAATGTTTTATACCGCGTGTTGTATGCTGGGCTTTATTCATTATCAGTTAATTATCAATCTTTTACAATCACTAATCCACTCAATCGAAGCACTACTGTTTCCGAAAAAATTAGTTTTTAGGGTTGGCAAAAAAGCGGTGGTAAACAGACAAGCTCTTTTGCAATTTTTGGTTGCGAGTCGGCTTGTGCGAATTGTAAATGTGCTTGGCTGTGTGGGCTGATTATTAATTATTTTCTTTATCATCTTTCTTTATTATTTCAGGAGGAGGCATAAGTTCAATCCAATGTTGCATATTTGCTTGAAGTCTTAAACTTTCATCTATGCTATTTAAATTGATTCGCCCATTAGGTAAAAACTCAATATTTTTTAACTGTGGTAAAGTACTTTGCACAAAAAAAGGGTCAAGTTGTTTACTATCTAATTTTCTTAATGCATCTTCAAAGCTTAAATCAATATTGTGTTCAAAATCAGCTCTAGTATTTGGTGGTGGCATTCCGTATTTACTCTTCATCATTATTAAAATCTTTTGGATTTAAATCAAAATGTCCAATTGAATTAGCTGTTACTCTAACCATCTCATCCACTGTATTGAGGTCAATTCTTCCATTTGGAAGTTTCCTCACTTTTGTCAAACCATTCATTGTTCTTCTTGTGTGTTGAGCAAAAGAGATTCTTCGATTAATGATTTTTTCAGCAAGCATATTAAGCTTTTGCTCAAATTCATATCTAGAATCATTAAAACTTCCTTTAGGTTTATACATTGGCTAGTAATTCAAAATGTTATAAACTTCATTTATATTGCTTCTATCAACCCTGCTAGTGATAGCCATGTTAAGTGCATAATTTAAAACCTCATCAAAGCGACCCTCAAAATAATTATCATTTGGGAAGCTTCTTTTTAAATATTTATCTGACTTTATAAAATCGTTAATTGAAAGAGGTTTGCACTTTTCTTCTATTGTCCCAAGCAGAGTTTCACAAAATTTCCTGTTTAGAATCTGCATTTGGTTTAATTCATCAATTTCATACGCAATACCTTCCAAGTAATCATCCTCCAATGCAACATCACCAACAATTACAATAGCTTCTGGAATGCTATTGAATATTTCATTGTAGAATTCATTATAACCTGTTTTATTTAAGGAAATAGCCACATCCAGTAAGTTATTTTTAATTGAAAAATGCCTTACGTTTATAAGTGACTGATAAAGTTTGCTCTCATTTTTAATAATTTTACTAATTAGCTCTGGTTTTTCATTTGCAATACTTTTAAGTATTAAGGAGCATTTAACTGGTGAGACATTAGGCTCATTTGAACTTACTTCTTTAATTAAAGCAGGAATCATAAGTTCTGGTTCGTAATGAGCAAGCTTTTTAATAGATTCAAATGTTCTATCTGAGAAGCCTTTATTTGGATGATTCAGAAACCAGATTAAAAATTCCGTTAATAATTCATCGTTTGTTTTATTGTCTGTTTCTTCCTCAATCCAATCATATTTAGAAATAGTTTCATCGTCTGGACGTACCAGCAATTTAAAATGCTCTGCAATAGTTTTATAAATATCCTCTGTCGTTTGTAAAGAAAGTTTTCCTTCCAAAAACCATATTAATTTTGAAGTAATACTCCATGTATCATTCGAATAGTGATTAATAAATTCTTTTAGATATTTAAAAACCTCAAATTCATCAGAAAATATTTGCTTTAAATTACTTTTGGCTGTGTTGCTATTTGTTGACCAATTCCCTAACCAAATATTAACTCTTTCTTTTTTAAAAGCTTCTGTTCCTTCTTTTATTAAGTCCTTTCTTGCTTTATCATTCTTGAGGTAAGAGAAATTAAATTTTTCAAAATAATTTTCTTCCGGATTTTTAACTGAATTTTGAGATTCCTTTTCATCAGGAATTATTTCCCAAGAAATCTCTTTTTTCAATAGGTAACCTTGAATAGTCCTTATTCCTTTTTCTGAGATTTGACTTTTAAAGCAATTTAAGTACTCTACCACATCATCTTTCAATTCATCACTACTGGCAATTTGAACAACTGATTTATAGAATTCATCAAGATTGATATTTGCAGTTTCTTCATAATATTTTAAAAGTTGAGCTTGAAAATTACCAAAGTTGCTGATATACCTAAATACATCATCATTAATTGTGAAAATTTCTGTCAAAGCCCATTTTAAACAGGATGAATTAACATTTAAAGTCTTTAATATTTCTAATATGCCACTTTGTTCTTTAATGTTTTTAGCACCTAAACAATACCCATCTCCAACACGAGGAGAATCAAAATTACTTTTCTCAGCATTTCTTATTATCAGTTGTGGTGAAGGAAAAACCTCTTTTTTGAAATAATCAAATGCAACTTTAGACTTACCACTCTTAATCAGATTACCAATAAATACTTCCTTTTCATATCTGACATATCTTTGAAAGGTCATTTCACCAGAAGCATAATCAAGAATTCCAGCAAATTCCTTGAGGTATTTATTTAGTTCCTCTTTTCCATTTGATAAATCCAAAGTTGTATTTAATAAATCTAATTGGGCTTCTTTGTACCAACTTGGTCCCATAGATGTTTTAAGCATAGCTTTAAACATCTCAATACCTTTTTCTTTTTCTGAATTTAAGCCATACAACTCAATTATCTTTAGTAAATCAGATGTTCTTTCCCATCTGTTTTCTACATTGTCAATTACATACTTACTCCATATTATAAGAAACTCGTTAATTTCATCTTTTTCATAGTTTGCTTTAACTAAACCCGAAATAATTTCGAATAGGCTTTTTCTATATCCTTCTGAATATAAACCAGCTTGATTCTGCGACTTCGATTGGAATGATTGTAAAAAGTTATGTAATTCTTTTCTGCTGAACTGTGCTAGATACCACGTAACTTTAGAATAAATCAATGGATAAATTGCTTCTGGTAAACTATAACTTCTATCCCAAAAACTTCTTTCATCAAATGTGAAATCAATTTTTGAAAGAACTATTAAATATTCCTTGATTGCTGATTCTAATTCTTCTTTTAACTCCGCAACATTATAAAACTGAGATTTCCCATCTAGAAAAGCAATATTTTTTAATACAGCTAGTGAGAAATCTTCCCATTTTTTATATCTATCATAAGAATTTTGTACAACCGGTAATTCTTTAGTATCATTTATATAGCCTTTAAACTTATATTTAAAATATAACTCATGAATATCATGGTAGTTCAAGTCAACACCATTATCTTTTCTAAAGTTAAATTCATCATCAAATTTCAAGTATTTTAAAATTAATGTTTTAACTAAGCTACTATTTTTACTATTATCAATTAATGAATTAATCAGAATCTGAAGCTCTGATTTATCCTCATTGAATCCATATTTTTCAATTAAGTTTTCAACATCTTTAATAGCAGAAAAGAAATTGTCTGTTTTTTCAAATACACCTGTACTATAAGTTGCTATCTCATCAAACAAAACCAAAGAAGAGGCTCTCATTTTTGCCCATTTCTCATCTATTTTGACACCAGTTGCTTTAGCAGTTGCCTCAGATTCCATATAAATATCAAACCTCCTTAAAGCATAGGCACTTTGCCATGACGCAGCATACTCTCTTATCGTATATAAAGAGTTAGACATTTCATCATAATTCTGTTCTTCTGCATAATTTTGTTGCCTTTTTAAAACCTGCATTAAACCAGAGAAACCATGAAATCCTTCTTCAAAATCATCATTCATGGATAATGTCAAAGAGTTCAATTGCAACATAAAAGTATCGTAACCAATTCCTTTTTTGGAATTCATTCCTTCATTAATTTGCCTTCTATATCTTTGACTTATTGCATCTAAAAGAATCCTTCCTTCAGTATTTGCTCCATTTTCATATAATAATTGAAGAAATAATAATGCATCGTAATTATCAACTAGCAAAGTATTATCTCGCACTAAATACTTCAATGCAGCATTATATTCATTTAGTGAAATTAAAGCACTTGCAATAAGATTTGCATTTTCAGCAAATACACTATCATACCTAAATTCAATTCTTTGTAATAAAAGAAGCAGTCTTATTGTTTCAACAGTTTGCTTTAAATCAATTGAAATATTTATTATTTCTTTTAAGTCTCCAATTACCAATTCTGGAGAAACACTCTTTAATGCACATTTATCAGCCCAAGCTTGGTTACAATTAATAATTGAATCTTTTTTATTCGTGCCTTGTGACTGATGATATAAAAGGTTGTTTATTGCATAAAAATGGTCAGAATTTAGAGAACAAAACTGAGAAATATAATCATTAGCTTTTGCTGAATAAATCTCTGTATTTATAATAACATAGTCCTTAAAAGAGTTGTGATATATTTCTAAATCAACATCCCCTTTTAATAAATATTTTAGATTGTTGAAGTGAGATATAAAACTTAGATTATAAGGTTCTGGTAGAATCTTTATTAAGTCTTCCAGCTTTAAAGATTGTCTTAACCATGAAAGTATTATAATTATCCAAAGCTTATCGGGGACTTCATATATGTTATCCCATAATGAATCATAATATTTACGAATATCTCCACCAATTGTAGGTATTTGATTTAACCAATTATCAATATCATTTAAATCACCCTTGCTAAGATTCTTAATATAATTAACTAGATACCTCAAATACAAAGGATGACCTTCTGATTTTACAGCTAATTCCTGAATTTTTTCAATATTCAAAACATCTTTACCAACTTCTTTTAAAATAAATGCTTCACACTGACCTAAATTAATTGGTTTAGCAACAATAGTTTCATTCTGTGTAATTACAGATTTTATTTCAGATGGTAAAATTTCTCTTGATGTACATGATAGAAGTACTTTAAGATTGTCAGGTAATTCTAAAGGAATACTTTTTAAGAATACACTTAATTCTGGAATTTCATCAAGTCCATCAATTATTACAAGTCCAGTTTTATTCTTTGACCGATAATAATCTCCAAGCTCGTATAAAAGTAAAGGTAACTTTTCTAATTTCTTTTCAAAACTACTATTGTCAACCGGAGGTGGTGTTCCAGTTAGCTTTAAATATATAATTTCTTCTAACCATTGAATGAAATATCTGTTGGAGGTTTTTAACGCTTTGGGAGTTTTATCATTTGGAACTTTAATAAAGTATTTGCCAACTATTTCTATGTTTTCATCCTCTGGCAAATAGCTTGCAACACTGATGGTCTTACCAGAACCTGGAGAACCTGACAATAAATACCATTTATTTGATGACTTAATAGTATTATCGATTAATTCATGATTTTCATAATTTGGAGTTGAACTATTAATATCCTCTTCAAATTCTTGAGGAATATCTAATATATTATTTTCGTCTTCAACTTCAATATTATTATCTAATAAATATTTTTTTATTTTAGCGATGCTAATTGCTAATAATTTATTATCCTCTTGCTGTAATATTATACCACCGACTTTATTTGAAAGAACTACGGGAGCGCCAGAAAATCCACTATAATCAAAATCCCTTTCAATATCTTCAGAATTTAATATAAAGTCACTTCTATCATTAATTTGAATCTGATTAACATTGCCAACTATTCTTAAATCATTAGCTTGTCCGATATATGGAAACCCATTTGTTTCCCAATTTTCATTAAATCTAATCGTTCTCGCTTGAATAGGTAAAAATTCTTCACACTGCTTCTCAATTTTAATTATAGCAATATCAAAATTCAAATCATGTGAAATCAGTTCTCCTGAAACCTCTTCATTATCAAATAATATGATATTAATTGGAGCTGGAGCTGGAACTACATGGTAGGCTGTTATTATCAATGATTCATCGATTAAAAAGCCAGTTCCTTGTTCTTCATCACAAGTAATCTTTACAATAGATTTTTTTATTTGAGTAGGTGTTAGGATACTCTTCATTACAATTCAATTTCTAGTGGAGATTTTTCTTTTGCTACGTTAATTTCAAATAGATAATTATCCTTTAAGTTCCTCTTATTTATTTCATCAATAAATTTTGGAGGGTAATTAAAATGAAGATTGCGAGAAAAAGTAGATTTGCGATTAATTATTCGAGCAATTGTTTCAATATCTGGATGACCAAATTTACTTCCATCAGAAGATATTATATAATTTTTTGAGTCAATTATTTCTAAAAGTTCTTTACTTGTATTTGTAATGCTACCATGATGAGACAGTTTGATAATATCAAACTCTATTGGGAATTCTTCTTCTGAATAATGTGTTTTCAGGTTTTCTAATATCATAGAAGGATGAGAATCGGCTAAAAAAAGTAATTTTTTATCGTTCTTTTCAATTATAAATGAAATGGAGCTTCCATTTGTTGCAGAAGTATCTTCAACAACCTCAATATTACTTAATTTTGCAATATCCATTTCTCCGCCAGATATATCTTTCTTAAGAAGAACCTTTTTCTCTTTCTCTTGGGCTAGCAAAAATTCAAAAGCATCATCATAATTTGTATCATCCTCTGAAATATTGTATCCTTTTTTGTATAGTTCCTTGTTCCAGAGTTTTTTAAGCTTTGAAAGTTTATCGTTATTTGGTGAGAGTATTCTAAGAGTAGTTTCATTATCTATGGATATTATGTCAAGATTGTCAATAGAAACTGCTTTACCATTAAACTCAGTATTCCATTTATAATTATCTTTTAAAATTAGAGCACTAAGAGCAGAACCCTGTTCGGCACTTATTTCATGTCGACCTTCAATAACTTCTTTTAAATAAGACTTGCTTGATAATGCAGATAAATCTGCTTTTCCCTCATAATCTTTCAAGCTGAGATTATCTGAAAACTCTTTGATGTGTCGATAGGAGTTATGCCAAATATTATCAATACTAATTATTTCACTATTTGTATTTTTCTCCAAAAGCCTTACTATTCCTGAAATATGGTCACTATCTATATGTGTAACGATTAGATGGGATATCCTCTTTCCTTCTTCTGATTTCTTTTTAAGTTCGCTACACAAAAACTCATTAAATGTATTTACGTAGCCTCCATCAATCAAGAATAGTTTGTCGGATAAATCTAGTAATATGCTATCACCGTTTAAGGCAGGGAATATTTTTATTTTAATTGAATTATTGCTCATTATTTTAGTGAGTTAGGTAATTGCACTCTTTTGCAAATTTTGGTTTGTGCGTCAGCCTGTGCGATTTGCAAATGTGTGCAATGTGCGTGGGCTTCCCTAGCTGTCCCGAAGGGCAGAAGCGGGCGGGCAAAAACTAATTTTTTCTTGCACCAACCTTCAATCAATGAGTCAATATTATCATTCCGTTTTTTCAATTTTATAATCAGTTTATTTCTGTGTAATTCGGTCTCTTAGCCTTGCATACAACGTTTTGCAGCTACACGCAGGTGGGGATTTTTAGCACTGAACTTCATTAAAAGTACTGAACTTTGATTTAGCACTTCACTTTCATAGAAGCACTGAACCCCCACTTGCGTGTAGGTGCTGTTATCGCTTCGGTGTTCTTTTTCGTCCGTTGGATTGTCGGTCGTTCTACTCGTGCGGTTGGATAGACACACTCTTTGCCAAGTTTTGGTTTGAGCTTGGGCTGGTGCGACTTGGCAATGTGTGTGGCTGTTGCTTGGCGAAATTTTCATTAAGCTTTTGGATTTTTCTTGTACAAAAACTCATTTCTAAAATCAAATAATAGTCGTGAGAAATGAAGTCTTTTAGAATTGTTTTTATCAAGTAAAAGCTGATTGATATCAGAATTAATCATAAACCGAAGGTATTTGGGAACATCAAAAAAGTAAATTTCATTATTGATAAGTTTTTTAATGACTTTGATTGAGGAATTTACATAGACTTCATTGAACTTTTCAATATCGCTTTCTTGCAATGGAATTTTTACTTTTGTGCTTTCATTGTGACGGTCTAATTCAAATTTAGAACTTATGATATTACCAAATCCGATAGACGAATTTGCCTTGTAAATTTTCTTAATATATTCATTGGATTTACAGCTTAATAAAAATATGTCGTGTTCGTCAAAAAAGTGATTTCCCCAAGTTGCATCTAGAAAATACTTTTCATAGGTGTGACTGTCATCAGGTTCATATAGACCCGAAGAACTCCCGTGACCAAGATAAATAATTAATGATTTCGGTTCTATGTCACCTAAGATACTTTTTGCACGGTTTATAGATTCTTGTTCTGAATTAAAAGAAAAGTAATAATCTTTGAATTCATCCTTATACACACTTAAAAAATCAGTTGACTTATCTAATGCGTGAAGGATTAATATTTTGTCATAATTATTCATTCAGTCTAGAATAATGTGAAATAGATAAATCAATAAATTCCTTAATGAATCTTAATCCTCCTATATCTAAGTTATTTGTGTTCAGAATATCTGCAATTCTTTTACCATCAAAATCAGAATTACCCGTGTTTATTACCATATTTGAGTCAAATGAAAGAATGGAGTCTAAAACAACATTTGAAATAGTATTTGATTCACTAAGTAATGTTTTAATTTCCTGGAAACGCTGATCGTCTCTTCTGCAAAACTTAACCTTTAACTCAATTACCTTACTTATAAAGTCAAGTGCAGGGATTATATCATCAGGTTGATTTTCTAATTCATTTTTTATTTTTCCTATAACATAATCAGAAGCTTTTTTAATGTCAGAAGAATAAATTAAAAAAGTTTTACTTTTCCATTTGTCCTTAATTTCTAGAGCCTTTTCAATTATATCCCAACCCTTAATTCCTGCAAATCCATCTTGGTTCTCGGGCAATAAGTTCCAGTCAGTTATGATTAAGTTGATATTTCGTCCTTTTGATTTTTCTAAAACCTCTTCTTTGAATCTTTGGTATTCAAATTGGTTAGTATCGACATCAAAATGGTCTTTAGGGTTAATTACAATGGGATTGACTTGGCAGCCATCAATATTTATTTTGTTGTTATACTGATTTGGAGCATCAGAATCATCATCAAAAACTAAATAATTTAATTCAACTTGACTCATTATATTACAATTTTGAAACAAGCACCTTTAAGCTTTTTGTTATTTCCTATAAAATCAATAGAACCTTTTAAACTATTAACTCTTTTTTTAACATCGTATAAGCCAATCCCTGAGCCCTTTGATTTTGACTCACGTACACCTAATTCAAAAATTGATTTAGAGTTTTTCAGGAGGTTTACAGGCAATCCATCACCATTATCATAGTAATATATTTCCAGTTTCTTGTCATTTAGTTTGAATTCAACCAAAACTTCTGTAGCATTTGCTTTTCTCGAATTTGAAACCAAATTGTCTAAAATTATATCAATTTCAATCGGATTTATCAGAACAAATTTCTCTATAAGATTATCTGTTTTTACTTTAAGCCCTTTAAATGAGACAGCCAAGTCATCTAAGTATTCTGAAATGTATGTTGGTAGGTTGACTCGTTGGTTAGTGAACTTGTAATCAAAATTTGATTTAATAATAATTTGAGAAACCTTAATAGCTTTATCAATATTGCTTTTTACTGAATATAATTTGGTTTTAATCTCATCACTGATATTTGATGTAATCAATTCATTGATGTAGGTTGAAGCATTTCCGACATACAAATCAATTGAGTGAACAAGCTGTTCAGCATCATCACTAAGCGTTTTGCGGGTGGCATTTAGATATTGATTTTTTTTGGTTTCGATATTTAATTTATCCGATAAATCTTTGCTTTTTTCTTTTTCTTCCTTAGCAATTTGTTCTGCTTTAATTTTTGCTAATTCTGCTTCAGCTCTTTCTTTTTCTTTTTTTAAAGTTTCTAGTTCAGCTTTTCTTCTTTTTTCTTCTTCTTCTTTTTGTTTTCTCTCAGCCTCTTCTCTTCTCTGTTTTTCTATTTCAGCTTGCTTTTCAGCTTCGATACGTTTCTTACGTTCTTCTTCTTCACGTTTTTCAGCATCTTCCTTTTCTTTCGCTAACCTATTAAAATTATTCTCAGTTAATTTAACTTGGTCTAAAAGAATCTTATCATTCGTTTTTTCTGCTATTTTTTCTAATTCTGAAATAAATTTGGGCTGTACTATATCTAGCTTTTCATTTACAAAACTTACCAAGTCTTTATTGTAATCGATGATTTTGATTTCTTTATCATCGCTTAAGGTCTTGATTAGATTTACAAAGTCAATCTTACTTCCAATATTATCTAAAACGTCTTCATAGGAGTCTTTATCTTTATCGCCAGATAATTGTTCTCTATATTTCGAAGCAGTATTCGCATCAAGAAAATAATTTTTCCTTGCGAAAGCTTCTCCCCATAATACTCCAACAACATATCTTCCAAGTCTTTTAAGCGCTTTATCGTATAGAATCTCAAACAAAAGTCGTTTACCTTGTGTATCAACTAAACCTCCATCACGACTGGAAACCTCCTTAAACTCGGCTACATTTTCAGAAGTCAATTCGACCTTGCCAAATAAATCTCTTGTTCCTAGAAAACGATTATATCCTTGTTGTTTACGGTTATCTATTTTCCAACTATCATCACCTACATTGCCGTATGGTTGCACTCTGAATCCATTCTTAAAAAGGAAAACATTGCCATAATTGATTGGCTCAATGTCCATTAATTTTCCAAAATTGATTTTAGCACTTCGGTTTAAGAAATAAAGATTAATTTCTAAGTCATTAATTATTGATAAATAATTATTTGGTTCTTCAATATGATAAATCAGAGTTCCTCTATCAATAATTTTAGTGGTAATTGTTTCACCTTTTAGACTTAAATCAATTTGAGTTGTTTTAATGTCAAGCACCTTAAGGATACTATTATCAATTACACCGTTGATTTTTAAATTATTTCCTGATTTTTTATCTAACTCAATAAATTCCTCAGCAACAATTTCAATTTTAAATGAACTTACTTTTGAGAATGGATTTATTAGTTTTTCAAGTGACCTCCTCAATTCTAAAAGTTTCACTTCATCCCAAGTTGAGTTAAGGTTTTTAATTTTTAAAATAGTTCCGTGATGTTTAGATTGAGGAAAAATATTCTTGTTCTCAATTTCTTCAAAAGGAATTTCAATAGCACCAAAACTTTGTTGTGCATCCTTTTCAAATTCTCGCCAATCTACATTTACCTTATGTGTAATGTTAGAATTGATTTTGGAAGTTATTAATTCAAGATCTTCGCCCAATCTATCACAAGAAAAACGACCAACACCTTTTGCTCCAGCATAAAACCTTCTCGACTTTAGATTATTTAAATGTGAGTCCCTTTTTAAATCCTTGTCTTCTGTATTATCTTTTTTCGCAGAATAAGCGACAGCAAACCATTTTTTTTCTAAATCATCTTTAGACATCCCTTTCCCATTATCAGAAATGATAATTTCATTTTTGCTAAAGGAAATCTTTACATAATCAGCATATGCATCATAAGAATTTTTAACAAGTTCATATATTGCGATAAAATCATCAGTAATTAAATCTCTACCAATGATGTTTTTCATCCCTGTTTTAACATCAAATTTTAGTTTACCCTTATCCATTTAAAACAGAGTTTAATATTAATCCAGCTTGCTCGCCAAAAAGTGGGGGAATTGCATTTCCAATTTGTGAATATCTTGGAACTTCTTGAGTTCTTCTTTTACCTCCAGTAGTGTATTTTCCTTTAAACTCATACCAATCATTAAAGGATTGTATTCTTGCATATTCACGGACTGTAAAAATTCTAGGCTCACAATAGTGAATATAATCGTCTGGCAAAGTTGTTATTGTTGGGGTAGGTGTTTGACCTGATAACGGAATTACCGTCCTCTTTTTAAGATTAAACCTTTCTTTTAATTCGTTTGAAAGGGTTTTATTCTTTTCAGCATTTTGGAGAATAAACTCAAATTTTCTTAATGTGTCCTCGCTGTGTTTTGCAAATCTGTGACTGTCTGGAATTTTTGAATCAACGTCACCTCTAAGTAATTTTTGATATTTTGATTGAATGGGATTGTACAGACCTGCTGTGAATGATTTTGTATCGGGAGAAACAACTTCATTAATTTTTAGTAAGTCTGAAATAGCATCCTCCAACGAATTTGTTAACCCAATTCCTTTTTTAATTAAAAATGTCTCTTTTTGCTTTTGGATTTTTTCAAAAAAACCGTTTGGCGTTACTTGATTGGCAATATCCTTTCTAACACCAACTAAAATAAATCTTGTTCGTTTTTGCGGAATGCCAAACTCTGAGAAATCAATCAGTTTGCCCTCAACTTTATAACCCTGAAAATCGCCTTTTGGAGAATCGTATTCAAGTGCATTAGTAACGTATTCAGAATAGATTTTTCCCTTGATTTTGTTTTTGTCAAACTTCTGTGTAAAACCCTTAACATTCTCAAAAAAGATAACCTTAGGTTGAACCAGTCTGATAAATTTGATGTAAGACTTAATTAATTCATTCCTTGAATCTCCTTCAATTCTTCGTCCTGCTGTTGAAAATCCCTGGCAAGGTGGGCCACCTGCGACAAGGTCGATTTCACCTCTTAGTGATTCTAAATTGTCCTTATGATTTTTAATTACTTCATTGATGTCGTGATTTTGTTTTGGCAACCAATTCGGCCATTCAAAATGATTTTTCTTTTCTATCAGGTTATATTGAAGCGTTTCAAAAGCGTCTGGACTTTTTTCAATAGCAAATTTACCCTTCCATAACCCTGAATTATACAACCCTAGAGAAAGTCCACCACAACCTGCGAAAAGATCTATATATGTTTTCTTCCTAGTCATTGTTAAATATTGTCGGATTTAAAAGTTCTCGAATGTCAATTTCAAGTGCAAGGGCAATTTTATGTAAGTTCTCTAGTGATGGTTGTCTTGCGTTTGAACACCACTGAGATATGGTTGATTCATCTTTACCAAGTTGTTCCGCTAACCACTTGTTTTTTCTTCTAGTCTCTGCTAGAGCGACCTTGATTCTATTTATTTCAATCTTTGTCAAGATGTTTTTGTTTTACGCAAATATATTAACTTATTTGGAATAAAATTTACTTTATTCTGTCTTTCTGTCGAGCGTAGGCAAGAAACAGCTCTTTTGGTTTTTTTAGCGTTGGCTTTCGTGTCGGCAAAAAAACCAAATGTGCTGTTTGTGCGGTTGGCTTCTTACACTGAGCGATAACGGATTGCAGCTATGTTGCGTGCCGCATTAGTACCTTTATGTTTGTTAATTTTCATGATATTCAAAGCTACGATTTATTGTCTTGATTACCACGAGGCGCGGCATGCAATATAGGTGCTGTTACAAGCTGGCCGTTCTTATCATTCATTATTCTGTATTTCATTTTTGCTGCATTTTCTACTACCATACCCGGTGTTGGGGCAGGCAAGCTCTTTGACAGGTTTTGGTTTGTGCGAGGGTTTTTCGAGCGACCTGGTAATGTGCTTGACTGCGAAGGGTTGGATTTCATTTCTGTTTGTTAAATAATGTCCTGATTGGTCCCATAATTCGGTCGAAAAGACTTATTTTGTCAGTTACAATTTCAGCATTTGCTTTTGTTTCTTTTTTGATGAAAAGTGATTTTCCGGTTTCAGTTTTAATTTTGTCCGATAGTATTATTTCTGCAGTGTAAAATCCTCCATCCTCTGTTATTTCAAGTGTGTTGGGTATGGTTTGTATTTCTGTCAAAATATTTTCATTATAGAGGTTTGGGATATTATTGAAATTCAATATTACCTTTTGTCCGGTTTTTATTTTGCTTATTTCGTTTGCCGGAATTTTCAGGTCAATGATTGAATTTTCAGTATGTTGGTTTATTGTAGCAGTTGTTTTGATGGTGTATTCAAATTTGAAAAACCAGGAACCGAAAAGTAAAATCAGGATGATAAAGAAAATGACCGTTATGCCTGCCCGGACAATAACGGGTGGTATTTGACCGATCAGGTTCCTTACTTTTTCACTTCTTAATTCTATGTTGTCCTTTTCACTCACCATTATCAAATTGATATGAATTTATATTTAGTTGCCAAGCTCCAGTTGATTTTTAACAAGATTGTAATATGCTCCCCTTTTGTCTGAAAGTTCCCAGTGATTACCGATTTCCACAATTTTCCCATCATCAAGTACAACAATCTGATCGGCATTTTTCACGGTGCTTAATCTGTGGGCTACAATAACAACCGTTTTGCCCCTGTAAAATTCCTGCAGATTTTCAACAATTGCTTTTTCGTTGTTGGCATCAAGGGCATTGGTTGCCTCATCGAAAAATAAAAAATCCGGGTTTTTGTAAACCGCCCGTGCTATTAATATCCTTTGTTTTTGCCCCTGGCTCAGGTTTTGTCCTTCGTTGCCAATTACGGTATTATATTTCAATGGCAATTCCATGATGAAGTTATGGATATTTGCAGTTTTTGCTGCATAAGCAAGTTTCTCCTTATCAATTTCATCTTCGCTGGTTGCAATATTGTGGGCTATACTTTCCGAGAAAATAAACCCATCCTGCATGACTGCACCACATTGGTTGCGCCACCAGGTTGAATTAAAGTCTTTTAAATCCTGGGCACCGACCCATACTTTACCTTCAATCGGATTATAAAACTGTAAGAGTAGCTTTATCAGTGTTGTTTTACCGCTACCACTGGCGCCTACAATTGCGGTTACTTCACCCGGGTTAATGGTTAAATTTATATTGTTTAGCACCTTTTTAGAGTGTGGTCCTTCGTATTGAAACACCAGGTTTTCAATTTTAATGGCTGTATTTTGTAGATTTTTTCTTTGAATGGGCCGCCCGGCATTTTCATCTTCTTTTTTATGGATTTCGTTAATGCGTTCCAAACTGATCTTCGTATCCTGTAAGTCATGGATGAAATCAACGGTTTGCTCAATGGGCATGGTTAACTGGCCAATAATGTATTGAGTTGCCAACATCATTCCAAGTGTCATTTCGTTGTTGATTACGGCCAGGGCAGCCACAACGGTGATAATAATATTTTTGGATTCATTAATAAAAATGTTACCGGCTTCCTGTGTTTGCTGTAGTTTTAGCGATGCTATATTAATATGAAATAAATCGGCTTGTACATCTTCCCACTCCCAGCGGTGGCGTTTCTCTGAATTTTGAAGCTTTATCTCCTGCATTCCCTGTATCAGTTGATAAGTTTTGTTTTGGTTTTTTGCCCTTACTTCAAAATATTTAAAGTCGAGTTCACGCCGCTTTTTTAGAAATATCAATATCCACAAAGCATAAATAATACTGCCAACAACAAAAATCGTAAATATCTTAATATCGTAAATCCATAAAACCATGCTGAAAATTACAAGCGTGAAAAGTGAAAATATCGTGTTAAGGGTGCGTGCGGTTAAAAATTGTTCAACCCTTGCATGGTCGTCTATACGTTGCAAAATGTCGCCTGTGAGTTTGGTGTCGAAATAGCTCATGGGCAGTTTCATGAGTTTTATAAAAAAGTCGGAAATGAGTGATATGTTTATCCTTGTGCTTATGTGCAGAAGTATCCACCGCCTGATAAATTCGACTGACATGCGGCTTATGATCAACACCATCTGTGCTAAAAGGATCAGGTAAATGAAGTGGATGTTTTTATTGGCAATCCCAAAATCCACTATGGCTTGTGTGAGGAAAGGGAAAATAAGCTGAAACAGACTGCCCAATAACAGCCCGATTGTAAGTTGCCCCAAAAAGCGTTTGTAACGCATAAAATAGCTGAACAGGAATTTCAGGCTGTTGCGGTTTATTTTATCACCTGCCTGCTTATAAAATTCCTGTGTTGGCTCCAGAAGCAAAACAATGCCTTTGTCTTCTCCTCCTGATTTTGTGCTTATCCAATGCTTTTTAAATTCTTCTTCGGTGTAATTAATATGAGCACGTGCTGGGTCGGAGATGTAAACTTTGGTTTGTTTTCGGAAAATGTTCTTTTGCTTTATTTTGTAAACAATCACAAAATGTTCCTGGTTCCAATGTACGATGCAAGGCAGGGGGGCTTCTTTTTCGAGCTTATCAAAGGTTATACGTCCGCCAATGGTTTTGAAGCCTATTTGTTCGGCGGCTTCACTGATGCCAAGTAATGAAACGCCTTCTTTAGAGATATGGCAAGACTTTCGCAAACTGTCTATGGAATATTCTTTTCCATAATGTTTTGCAATCATGCTTAAACAAGCAGGGCCACAGTCCATTGAATCAAGCTGTTTATTAAAAATTAGACCACACATTATTTTTCAATTCGGTTAATTTCGTCTGATATTCCAGATTTACCTTTAAATACATTTTTGAAATCGTTGAAATAATATTTAACGGTTATCTTTAAATATCTTGAATCAAGGTCAGGGATCTGGCCGTTTTCGATTGTACCATACCTGTCTGTCCAAGTTATGTCCGACGTTTTTAATATATCATTGACATCACAATTAAGTACAAATTTTTTATCGAAAAATTTTATTAGGAATCCTGCCGATAAATTACCTGAAGAATTATAATATGTCATTTGATCTTCCCCGGAACTCTGGTATAAATAATTAAGATAAACCGAAAATCTTTCAGATAAAGAATAATTATTATTGAGACTAAAATAGTAGATTGGATTTCTAATTTTTCTGATCGAGCCTAAATAGGGAATATCCAAATGTGGGAAATCAATCCCAGCACTTGAATAGAAAGTGAATTTTTTAAGAGAATAAACGTAGGATATGTCTAAAATAAAGTGTTTGCTGTTATTAATATTGATATTTGTATATCTTAAAATGTCAGGGTTGTTATCATCATTGAATGCAGCAAAAGCAATTTCATTGAGCCGATGTGAAAATTCGGCTGAAAAAAGCAATGAATTGGATAAAGAAATACTCAACATTGTATTATGACTAATTATCGGCTTCAAAAGCGGATTACCTGTCATATATGCCAATGAGTCAATGTAAATATAATTTGGATTAATTTGTGAAAAAGAAGGTCTCTTTATTTTTTTTGTATAATTTAACATGACTCCAAATTTATCATTTAACGTATAATTCACATTAAAGGAGGGGAAAAAAATACTGTAGGTTGAGTCAAGAATATTGAGGTTGTTTTCTGAAATCCATGCGTCTGTTATCTCATTTCTTAGCCCTGCTTCAATATTAACTTTCCTGAAACTTTTACTAAGTAAACAAAACCAAGCTCCAATAAAATCATTGATATTGTCTTTTTCAACTTCAACATTGTTTATATACTCGCCATATTTAACACTTCCTTTACTTTTAGTGTAAGACATTTTAATCCCTGTTTTTAAATTTATGTTTTGATGCAGTTTGAGATTAAAGTCACCTTTTATGGCAAATATTTGATTGTTGCTGTTGTTTTCTATAGTTGAATGAGTAGTCATTGACTGGTTAATTTCTTTCAGGTCTGTATTGTCTGAATGATTAATCTCGGAATAATCAATAATTACTATATAGGTTTTATTTTTTCCTAAACTTTGGTTATAAGATGTAGTCAGATGATGTGTTTCACTCCTATCTTTAGAAACGTCTTGAATTGACCGAATGATAGAATAGGGTTTATTAGATATATTTATTACTTGACTAGCATAACTTTCCAGGTTGTATTTTTGTATGTTATACCTGTATTGGATACCTATGTTTTTAGTACTGTCTATTTCATAATTGCTGCCGATTAACAAATAATGGTTGTTTTGAAGGTCAGTGTTTTTTCTGACTGTATTATTAATGATCGTATAATTCTCCTGATAATTTTTATCAAAATCATTGTAATAGTTTTCTGATCGTACATTCTGGTATTGATAATTGATAAAACTGTTTATTTTCCCCTTTTTGCTATTTATTCTTATCCCTGAATTATTTGAAAATTTCCTTCCAAAGTAGGAGCGATTGTATATTTCGGCGTTCAATATGTCATTCTTAATTTTTTTTGTTGTAATCTTTATTATTGCATTTGCAGAGGCACTATATTCTGCAGAAGCATTTTTAATTATTTCTATTTTTACTATTTCATTCGACTGAAGCATTTGTAAATCCGAATTTGAGGTTACTTCTCTGTTATCAATAAATATTTGAGGAGCTCCTCTGCCAAAAATACGGATGTTGTTCATATTATCAAGGATCAATCCAGGTGTTCGCTTAAGAACATCTATTGCATTACCGGCTTCACTTAATGCCGTTGATTTAACAATTAAGGTGATGTTACCGTTGGTGCTTAAGAATTTAGGCATTTTAGCACTGATATTTACTTCTGACAAACCGTAGGCCTGAGCATAAAGTATGATACTATCAAATTTATAAAAAGGGTTTTGATTAAAATCGATAGTTTCAAATTTCGATTGTAACCCAAGAAAGGAAATCTTTAGAAGGCATTTTATTTTACTATTTATTTCTAACTTAAAGTCTCCGTTAATAAAGGTACCTGCTTCTATAAATGAGGTATCATTAACATTACAAATAATGGCATGAAAATAATCAAGTTTTTCTTTATTTTGGTTGAAAACTGTACCTTCTATCGTATATTGTGAGATACCTATTTTACAACAAAACGTCAGAAAACTAAGCAGTATGTAAATTTTTTTCATAATGCAACTCTAGTAATGTAGACAAATCTTGTAAATCAATCGGACAAACATCATAATCCTTTCCATACATTCGATTTTCGAACCTAAATAAATTACATCCTCCATCACAAATTGGCAACAAAATACAATTTTCACATTTTTTATCATTAAACATGCTACTGCCGATCATATATTCCGAAACAATCGTTAAATCAGTAATTCCTTCATCTAAATTTCCAATGATACGTTTCTTATTTCCGACATCAACCCAACATTTATATAATTCTCCAGCAGGACCTACAATAAAAGTATTTTGGTTTGTTGCTGCACATCCATAATCCTGAACTTTTGGGAAAAACTGAATATCACTAATACCCTCTTTTTGATATAGCTCTCTTAAAAAAACCACTTTCTCTTTCAATCTAATGCATTTCACCTTACAGTGTTCATTATCTGAAACATAAACCATATAAAGCCCTAGATTTTTCCCTTTCCATCTTGCTGAAAGTTCTTCATGCAATTTTGAAAAATCTTTCATGTTATATTGATGGATATTAATACGTATTTTTACATGACACTGTGGAAATTCATCTACAAATAAATCAACATTATCAATAATTTTATTATATGTCGGTTTACCAGATTTGAGAGGCCGACTTAGATTATGTGTTGCCTCAGTGCCATCAATTGTTATTTGTATTCCATCTAAATTAAACTTTTTAAGAGTATTAATTTTTTTCAAATCCAATAGATAGCCATTTGTAACTAAATCATGTTGGATTATAGTTATATTTTCCGATGAATAAAGTTTATCCAGTAAACTATTCATTACATCAAATGCAACTAAGGGTTCTCCTCCATGCCAACATATTGCGACATTGTTTTTGGCCTTTTCAAAACGATTGATAAATTCTACTATTTTATCTTGAACATTTGTAGTCATTTTATCTTTAGGCAAATTATGTTCATAACAATACGGACAAGCAAAATTGCAATCCATTGTTGGCACAATTACAAGACCTAAAACATCACTTGAGAAAGAATCTGAGTAAGCTATATATTGTTTTTTAGTTATGTAACTATTATCTTCATATTCACTAACTAAAATTTTGGCCTTAATCAACTGGTTAAGGACATCTTGATTTAACTCAGTTATCTTAGTTGGATCATCTTTAAGGTTATGAAATATCTGAAAGAGATCCTTATTTATTTTAAAAAAACTATTTGTTACAGAATTATAGATGAAATACCCATATTTCTTTGAATTGAACATGCAATTGTATTTTGAAAATAAAATGTCATTCGTTTCCATAAATCATCGATTTATTTTTATTATTAACATGATTCAGAATGTTTGCACAATGTGCAAAATAGAGAATTGCCGCTTAATTATTAAGCGGCAATTCTATCATTACCAAATAGAAATAATTGTACCTCCTTTATCAGGAGGCAATTGTCCGTCCTTACATTTAATTACACCATCCTTTTTGCACTTGATGTCAGCTGCTTGCATACCTCCTCTTATGCGTTTCAAATCTTCGCCTAAGAGATCTTTTGGAGGAACAATTGTTTCTAGAATTTGAATTTTCTTCATGATAATAAGTATTAAAGGTTTCTGGGCTGCATTTATAGTGGCTTCACCCTTATCACTTACTAAATTTTGGTACCTCAAAATAGTGGTTATAAAAGTACACACAAGTACCCTGCAAGTCAAGAAAAATTTAAGTTATCTAATAAGCGGCTCTTTTTCATAAATGAGCGGTATGTTTTTTCAAATGAGCGGTACTTTACTTGTCGAGATTTTTCCTAAAAACGCACCATTTTCGTCTTGAAACTTTCATTTTCACTTCTGTTGTGGTTTCGAAACATCTTTTTTTACCGGAAATATAGCTTTTGAAATATTTCAGGTTGACAATAGTTTTTCGGTTAATCCTGTAAAATCCATACCCCTCAACTTTTTCTTCTATTTCTTTGAGAAGAACAGAACAAGAAATCGGTTTCAGTTCATCATTCGTGTGGATTTTTGATACGTAACCATCACATTCAACATATACAATATTTTCAAAAAAAATCTGTTGTACTTTTCCTTTTTCTCTCACAATTATTGTCTTGTCCTTTTGGTTGCTGTAGTCCATAATTCAATAATTTTGTTTTTAACATGTATTTAATGCTACTCATGTGTGCGTGCAAGAAAACAGCTCTTCCTGCAAAAAAATGATTTCGAGCGATGGCTTGTGAGTTTTTGCGGGATGTGCTGTTTTGAGTGTTGGCATTTCTATTTTTTTTTGTCTTTATGCAGCAAAAATTTCATTGTCAATCTGTCGTTTTTTTCTTCGGCTTGCTTGTAACGGCCAAAGCTAAGTGCAGGCGGGCATTACAAAGCACAAAACATCCAATAAACAACAATGCCTATTTAATGTATGATGCGTCAATTCAGCATTATATGCCCGCTTGCATTTAGCTTTTGTTATGAGCATTTTGTCATTTAAACTCTTCCGATGGATAGTAGTACATATGAAAAAATCCAAAATC
>ENA-UOOH01001654-UOOH01001654.1-fermentation-metagenome-genome-assembly--contig:-NODE-1654-length-21133-cov-20.525856_pt1 | contig 21133 bp, 17 predicted proteins | sample MGYA00245778_ERZ724025 | MGnify/ENA primary metagenome ERZ724025 (study PRJEB28704, sample SAMN03018313) | fermentation metagenome | biome: anthropogenic terrestrial biome; feature: soil... | reverse complement strand
AGGTGGTGCATTTTCAAGTGCCCATTAGTGGTGCATTTTGGGTGCCCGCTGACATTCAATTGCTGAGCGTTGATTTATCGACCGAAGACATATTATTGATCAATCAATAAAAAGAGAGCAGAAACGATAGTCTGCTTTCACAGAGTTGGTTTTGGGATATTTTGGGATATTTTGGGATATCCGCGGATGTCCGAGTTCTTGAAAATAGCAGATGAAAGGTTTATATTCATACCATGGTAAAAGAAACCAACCAAGGAGAGAACTATGACCCCAGTTGATTGGACTCAAAAGCTTGCAGCTTTCCTCCATGACCCGCCCGGTAAAGCGCTGGATATCGTCAGTCATGAGGATGCGGCCGAGCTCACGCAGCGTCAGGCCGGATTGAATGACGGAAGTTTCAACAAGCTTGCAGACCATGTTGCAGCAGCCGCTGATCGTCTTCCTTTCCCATACTATAAATCGTCTAAGCTGTCGTGTTCGTTTGATGGTGTGAATAATCCATTCCATCATCCGCTTGGCGGAGGAGTGTTCAAATTTAGTAAAACATTTCCGTCTGTCGAGCTGGAATTGGAATGCCAGCAGGTGACGCAACCAGCACAATTAGAAAAACCAGCGGATTGGGCGGCGGCGGAGCTTGAACGAGCCGAGTTCTTTGCTCACTGGCGCTTATGGTCGGATTGGCTGACGGAGAAAGATGCTCGTTGTGCTTTTCTTCCCGCCGATACCCGCATTCCCGACCACACGATTTTTCAGCATAATGCTGTAACCTCTGCTTTTGCGGGATGCCTGGAGAAGCCTGCGTTGTTGCGTTTTCATCTTGGCCCGGTCCAAAGTTTTATCGCGGCAGCACGCTCCACTCGTGATTTATGGAGTGGTTCTTACCTGTTGTCATGGCTCATCACCACTGGATTGAAAAAACTCACCGAAAGCATTGGGCCCGATGCTGTAATTTTCCCGAACCTGATCGGACAGCCGCTCTTTGATTTGCTCTGGCGTGATGAACTGTGGAGCAAAATGAAATCACATTGCGATAGTCAAAAATCCATTTGGGAAGGGTTCAAGTATAATTCGGAACAACTGCTCACGCCAAATTTCCCAAATGTTTTCCTTGCGTTAGTTCCGGAAACAGATGCCAGGGAACTTGCCATTGAAGTGGAAAATGCCATCCGTGAAGAATGGACGGAAATCGCAGATTCGGTCTGGAAATTCGCTGAACTCAAAAAAGGCAAAGAACGCTTTGAGCACCAGATTAAACGCCATCTTTCGTTGTCATGGCAGGTTACGCCATTTCCGGAAACGTTGGATAAGGCGGAAAATATTGCGGAGTCGTTGCCCGAGAAGTCATTGAAAGAACGTTTCAATATCGTTCGAAATACCTTCGAAAAAACAATGCCTTCGGACCATCGTGATAAACGGTTTTACGATATCGAAGGGAAACTCAATAATTATGGCTTGGCGTGGTCGCTCGTCGTTGCATTGAATTCATGGCAGTTGGATGCCGTTCGTCAAACCCGTACCTTTGATGCATGGGGAATTGGCGGTGCTGCCGACGGTCAGGGAATGCTCAAAGACGCTCTCAATGGAAAAGAAGAGGAGATTCCGCTTACCGGGATTGCCGAAAAAGCAAAGAATTTTTTTGAACACAATGATCCGGTTGGTGCCACCACGCTGGTCAAACGCCTCTGGCATCTAGCCTACCTCAAAGAAAAATTCGGCTTCAAAGATAGCGACTTCAACATGCCGAATACTCATTCCATTGCCAAATGTTCACCCTACAGAAACGATGAAAAGGACGGTTTTAAGGATACAGACGAAGAAGGCGGCAAATATTTTGCCATTCTGGCCTTTGACGGAGATGATATGGGCAAATGGGTTTCCGGCGCCAATACGCCGAAGTTTAAAGAACAGCTTGCAGACTATCAGGAAAACGGTGGGCGTAAAGGCGCGTTGGAGTATTTTGAGCGCATCAATGCCGGGGATTTTCTGGACACACAACGCTTGCTCACGCCGTCTTATCATCTTCAGTTCAGTGAAGCGCTTTCCAACTTTGCGCTTTATGTAGCTCCGCGCATCGTGAATGCCTATAGTGGACGCTTGATTTATGCCGGAGGGGATGATGTGCTGGCGATGTTGCCTGCGCCTAATGCGCTCGCTTGCGCCAATGACCTCCAACGTGCATTCAGTGGTAAAGCTCCACAAAAGAAAGAGTGTGGCGTTCAACAGGTTGTCCCCGGATTTCTCACGGTTGACTGCCGTTTCGGACGCGACCAGAATGGGCGTTATATTCCATTCATCGTGCCAGGGGGAAAAGCCACCGCATCGGTCGGTATCGCCATGGCACATTTCAAAGCCCCGTTACAGGATGTTGTACGTGCAGCTCAAGCTGCCGAGAAACGGGCCAAAAAGCACGGCTCCGAAAAGAATGCTTTTGCGGTCAGCGTATTTAAACGTTCCGGTGAAATATCCGAATGGGAAGGCGCATTTCGCGAACCCGCCACCTTAGCGGTATTCGGCGATTTGCTCCGCCTGATGAAAGATGAAATTCTGAGTTCCAAATTTCCACACAAACTGCTGGAATTCATCGTGCCTTATCGCTCTACCGGCAAGATGCAGGATTACGATAGTTTTGATTTCATAGAGGCAGTGAACCATGATTGTGAACTTGTTATTGACCGCCAGCGCGGAAAAAATTACAATAAAGATGAAGGAAAGAGATTCCACGAGTTAATGGAGGCCTATTTGAAAACCCTTTCCGGAACCACAACGCAAAAGCACCAACAACTGTCTGGTTTTTTGACTGTTGCCGCATTCCTCGCCCGTCAACCACAAGATGGAGACCAAAATTAATGAAAACGCTTTTTCTCACGCCGCAAGACACCTTGTTTTTTCGTGATGGGCGCCCAATGGAAGGAGCGCTTGCCGGACATACGGCGGCATGGTGCCCGCCGCATGTGGTCAATTACGCATTTCATGCCGCGCTTCACCGTGCGGGGCTGGACTCGCACAAACACCATTCCGGCATCTCCAAAAACCGCGACTATTCAAGCGAAAGGAATCAGTCTTTTGGCTCACTTCTGACGGTTGGACCGTTTCCGGTGGATGCGAAAGGAAACTGGTATTTCCCTGCCCCTGCCGACCTCGCCAAAGACAACGGAACGGTTAAAATCGCAATGTTGCCGATGAAATCCGAGAACCAAAGTTCCTTGCCTGAACCGTTGACGCATTCCCTTGCGTCTGTTCTGCCGCCTGCCAAAGATAGCGCTCCCGGCAACTGGTTGCGCGCCGACGCATGGGGAAAGTACCTGCGTGGTGAGAATCTGCGGCCGGATGATTTTATTGCCGATTCTGATTTCGGTGATTTTGAGGCATCCATTGGCATTGGTATTAATCCCGAAACCGGAACGCAGGATGGCGAAAGCTTCTATTCCGCCCATTATCTTCGTTTGAAAGATGACTGGAGACTCGGTGTCGATGTTTCGGCAAACGATAAGGAATTCGGTGATCTCATTGAGAAATTGCTTCCGGAAGAACGTCTTATTGTTGTTGGAGGGCAACAGCGTATCTGCACAATAAAGGAGGCAGAGAAGGCAATGCCATTCCCTCAAATGGATATGGAGCTGTCGGAGTGTTGTTGCGTCAAATGGGTTTTGCTTTCCCCCGCGGTGTTTCCCGAAATCGGTGGACATCGCGGCGGTTGGCTCCCGAATTGGATTGACGCGAAAAGCGGCGAGGTCATGCTCAAACAGAGCGTGGAACGAAAAAGGCCAGGAGAATCCCGTGTCGATTGGCGTGCCCGCGTCGAAACCGCCGGGAGTATTGATGCAAAACTCATTGCGGCAAAAATCGGCAATCCCGTTCCCATCTCTGGATGGAAATTACAGACAGGAAGCGCAAAACCCACTCAACTTTCTGTTCCTGCCGGTTCTGTTTATTATTTTCAATGCGGCACTCCCGAAGCGGCAAAACAGCTCGCTAGAGTGCTGAATTATCCCAACCGCCGCTCTACACTCTGGGGTGAAAAAGGCTATGGCATTGGAATTTGTTCTTCGTTCAATCTCAAACAAAATTAAAATACATAAAGGAAAAGAAAAATGAACACTAAAATCATGTCTATCTTCACCAGAACTCCGTTACACGTCGGCGCCGGTTCCTCCGTTGGAGCTATCGATTCACCGATTGCCCGCGAACGGCATACCCGTATTCCAGTCATTCCCGGCTCCGCCCTCAAAGGAGTGACTTCCGACTTATGGGAACGAGAACAAGGGATTGATAAAAATGGCAACCCTGCCCAAGTCCGCACGGCTGAAGCAGTCGAACTTTTTGGAGCTAGAGATGCCAAGGATGCCAAACCCGGTGCGTTGTTCATAGGAGAGGCGAGAGTACTGGCATTTCCCGTCCGTTCCGCAAAAAATGCCTTTGCATGGGTTACCTGTCCGTTGGCGTTGCAACGTTTTCTGCGCGATACGGGTAAGCAAATCGAAGGAATTCCTGACGTTAGCGGGATGAATTGTTATGCTTCTGAAAAATTACAGATTGATAAAAAAATCATTCTGGAAGAATATTGCTTTGAGGGGCAACCTGTCAACGGCAAATTTGCCGAAGAGTTGAAGAAGCTTTCCTGCGATGAAACCTGGAATGGCATTAGCGACCGTTTAGCTATTATTTCCGATGAAATGTTTTCTTTCTTTGTCGAAAATGCCTGCGAAGTTGTTACTCGTATTCGTATCAATGATAGTACCGGTACCGTTGATAACGGCGCGTTATTCAATCAGGAGCAGGTCCCTTCCGAAACCATGCTTTATACTATGGTCGGCACGTTCAAAGACGAAGCACTGTTGGATAAATTTGTCAAAAAATTATCTGAACGCGGTAACCTCATTCAAGTTGGCGGCGATGAAACCACCGGTTTGGGCTTCTGCTCTGTCAACTTTACTGAAAAGGGAGGAAACTAAGATGAATTATCAGAATTTAGATCAAGTCCGCGCCAAGAACGCTATAAAATACAAGGATACTGAGTTCCCCGGAGCAGACGGTGGCGAAGTTGTCAAAAAAGTTCCAATGCTTATTCGAGACAATGGGATTCTGGCTGCCGCCGCTTTTGCCGCAGAGCGAAAAAGCAATGGGCGTGATTTGAAAAACTCGGGGCATGAATTGGTTTTCAAGTGCATTATTGAACACCTGGCGGATGGAAACATAAAACGACTGAATAATGTAATGGATTTGGATAAATTCATCGAACATCTTTCTGATACTGATTCGGCATTTTTGCGCGATATTACAGCAGAAAGTATGAATTATCTTAACTACCTGCGCCGTTTCGCCAGAAAAAAAGGAGACAGCGACAATGCGAACCGTTCAAAATAACGTTAAAACTATACTTGGAGGCAATGACTTGCCTAAGTTAGAATCTGCATCGTTGCGTTTGAATAAATTCACCGATACGGATTCAAATGGCGGCACGAAAACAAGAGAATTAAAAGAAGTGTGCCGGTTGGCTGAGAAACAAAAATTTGCTCCGAAACCGTTATCCGGAGACGATCAGTTCCAGATGAAACTTGGTGGACGGCTGCTTATCAATCATTCCGGCGGGGTGTTGGAGAACGCGGGGTTGTGTCTACACAAATTTTTCAATTATCCAATGATTCCAGGCTCGGCACTGAAAGGCGTCACCCGTCATTACGCCCGCCAAATCAATGCCAATGATGATGTGCTTCAACGGATTTTCGGCGACGACACCAAAGACGGCGACAACAGCGGAACCATCGTATTCCTTGCTGCCGTTCCCGCCGATAAAAATTGGGAATTAGTATTGGATATTCTTACGCCACATAAGGATGATTTTCATAATCCGATTCCGATTCCGTTTATCGCAGTCGAAAAGGGGGCAATTTTTCAATTCGCCCTGAAAAAAACATCTCGAGGGACGGAGGAAGATTTAAAAATTGCGGTCCAATGGCTCAAAGAAGCCCTTGTTGAAAATGGCATCGGTGGAAAAACCACTTCCGGGTATGGGCGTTTTTCCGGAAAATATAAAGGTGAGACGATTCAGTTGCAATTGGTCACCCCTGGCTTCTTTGGTGGTGCGGAGCAATACGAAAAAGACGAAACCACTTTACGAATATCCTCCATGCGTGGAATGTTGCGCTATTGGTGGCGAATTGCAATGGCTGAGTTTTTACCGCTTGAGTTAAGCAAAAAAATGGAGAATTTGTTATGGGGGCATACGGAACGTGCTGGATTAGTACGGTTATCTATCACTTCAAATAATGAATCCGTTCAGTTGTTCAACTATAAAGATCGTTTCAATGTTGAAAGTAATTTTGCCAATCAGCATGGGATTGATCCGCGTAATTCAGGATTGCACTATCTGGCTTACGGTATGGATGAGAGAGTTCGAAATAAAACGACTGAACAGCAAGAAGATAAGAAGCGTTTTTATGTTGAAGCCGGTTCTCAATGGTCTTTGAATATTTCCGTGCGTGAATCAGGGTTGATAAAAGGGTTGGCCGTTGATGATGTCAAAAAGCAAGTATTACTGGCACTGGCATTGCTTTGCCGTTTTGGTGGGCTGGGCTCCAAGTCCCGTAAAGGGTTTGGTTCTTTGCATTGGAATGACGCATGGACTTTAGAAAAATGTCGTGAGATCGCCAAACACTTTACGGAAAAGTTGAAAGGGCAAATTGCGTTTACCTCGCCTGCCTACTCCTTTGGGAACGTGATACAGAGGACAATCAATATCCCAACCGCTGATGCATGGCTGGCGATTGATAAGCTTGGTTTGGCAGTAAAACAGTTTGCTTCTTCCCAAAAACACAGACCGGAAAAGGCAGCGCTGGGATTGCCGAAACAAATTCATGGTCCCCGCAAAGAACCGATGCAGCACCAGACAGCAGCTACACATCGCCCTCCATTGTCATTAAAACGTCAATTTGAACGCTTTGCGTCTCCGATATGGTATCACTTTGAGCCGTCCGGCAATGGATTGCAACTGCACGTTCTTGCATTCCCATCTGCCGCAGTTATTGACGTAAATACCAGCAATAACATGTTGAGCGGGTTAGTGAATCATTTGCAAGTGACCTTGACTCCTGCTTTCTTCACTCCGCCATCAACCGTTGCTTATTCCACAAGCAGTTCTCGGCCACAATCGGGCCAATCGGTTATCAATCAGGTTGGAAACGTTAAGGCCGGTTCCAGAATTTCCGGCAGATTACTGGACGAAAAAACCAAAAAAGGTGGATGGAAAGTTGAAACTTTCGAACTTGGTATCGGATGTATTCAAAATTCCGATGATGTCCCCGCCGATAAAAATCCCGGCGATACAATCAATCTGGAAGTGAAAATTGCAATTAAAGGGCAAGCCCAATTCAAATATCTTTCGTAAGAATTCGCGCGTATTTAGCACGTATTAATACAACTGCCGAATTCGCGCGTATTTCAGATAATCTCGGGCAAAAGAACGAATACATTTAAGATAGCATAACGGCTGGTTCGAGCCCGCCGAAAGGAAACTCTATGAAAAATCTGCTCATTCTTACCGTCGGAACCGGCACTGCCGGAAAGCACTCCGATCTTGCGCAGGGATTGCGCAATACCGTCGAAAAAATAGCGCCACGCCAATTTTGGCTTGCACCGAGTTCGTCCGAAGACTCCAAGGTCATTGCGGAGCTGGTTGCGGAAGGGCAGCCGGCTTTTGCCGGCTATCTGGGGCCGATAGAGCAGCCTGACGATTTATCCTGTTGCCGTTTGACGATCCGTGAAGCCATTCGGTACGTCCAGAGATTCTTGCAAAAAGATGAAAAGCTCATGGTTAATCCGACCTCAGGTACTAAGCAGATGAGCGCGGGAGCGACAATTGCCGCACTGGATGAAGAGTGTGGTGACATCGTATTCACGGTTGGCGAACGTGCCGATGGTGTGGTCAAGACTGGAACCGAGATGATCGTTGAATTTGACGCCGCTGAGTTTTTCCGGGAGCGCGACTGTAAAATGGCGCAAAATTTCTTTGAAGCCGGCGATTTTTATGCCGCCGAACGCCTGCTTGTTCGTCATAAGGAGAACTGTCGCAAAGAATATGCCGTATCTGCCATTTGCCTGTATTGGCAACGCTTTGACTATGCCAAAGCGGCTTCTGCCGCCGCAACTTATGACCAGAAATTGAAAGATCATCTGAGTCTTTGTTCCCATCTGGATTACCCGGACGAGAAAATTCTTGCCGACATTCTGGCGTGGTCGTTTTTTGCCTTGCGTCATAACGAACCCGAAACCGGTGCACGCCTTGCTTATAAAGCCCTTGAATACGCCGCCCGCTGGTTCCTCTACAAAGATTATCACATTATGTCGGACGAAAATGGATATTATCGTGCTGATGCCTGTGACCAATTGGAACTTTCGCTTGAGCTCAAGAAAAAACTGAAAAACCTCGCTAATCCAAACCTCATACTCGGTTTGAAAGTCATGGTGCAAATTCTCGCCGAACAGAAACACACTTTCGGAAAGGCTGTGGACTGGAAATTACTGGAACTCGCGGCGATACGAAACGAAAACACCCATGGAATTCGCCCCGTCGACCAAAGAGAAGCACAGTCTTTTTATGACCGTGTCTTAAATGCCGTTCGCTCCGTCCTGTCGGATTTCCAACCAACTTCTTTACCTGAAAAAGGAATCTTATGAAAACTGTCCTCATTGCCACAACTGGGATGTCGCCGGCTGTCCTTACTGAGACCATCTGGGCATTATCCCAAGAAAATCCGCCTGTTATTCCGGATGAAGTAAAGGTGATTACCACCGTTACAGGGAAAAAACAAATCCAAGAAAAATTATTGGGTTCCGGCGTATGGAAGGAACTGCGTTCAATGTTGCTGAAAGGTAAAACAGGTCTCAGGTTTGATGAAGGCGGCATTCGCGTCGTACATCATCCGAAAAGCGGCGAACCACTGGACAAACTGGAAGAGCACGCTGAGCACACGGCATTTGCGGATGTTATCATGCATGAACTCTGGGCATATACCAGTCAACCTGATACTCGTGTCATCGCCTCACTTGCCGGCGGCTTCAAAACCATGTCCGCCCTCATGCTTTCGACCATGCAGTTGCTCGCCAATCCTGGCGATCGTTTGACTCACGTTCTGGTATCCGGGGGATTGGATAATGCTAATTCCGGTTTCTTCTTCCCGAAAAACAAAGAACAGGTAAAATCCGTTCAGCTAATCGACATCCCGCTGATTCCCCTGCGCCGTTGGTTCGATACGCTCAATCGAAAACCGGCTTCCTATAATGAGCTTATCAATAACAGTTTCGAAGCCATCCGGAAGCGCTCCGGCATGCTCAAGTTGGAATTATCATCTCCAAAAGATAATACGTTGTGGGTGAAATTGAACGGAACGCGACACGAGATCAAATCGAAAGATTATTGCTGGTTGAGTTTTTTTGTCAGCGATAAATTATCCGGCAGAAAAGTGCCGTATACAATCGACAAAAATTTATTGCGCGATATGTATGTTCATATCAAAAGTTTGAATCTTGATTATGCTGTAGCAAGGCAATCCAATGAAGAAAAAGCAGCCGGTTATATTTACAAACGATTGAATGATTTGCGTACATCTCTAAAAAAACTTGGATTGGATGGCGAACAGCTTGCCGTTGCTTTGCCCCGAAAAGGGGCATGGGAATTAAAGCTGTCCCCGGAAGATTTAAGCATAGAAGATTGAATGTCTTAGCCTGGAGCCATTGGCGCCAGGCTCTGTTTATTGCAAATGAAACGGGCGAAATGCAAAAAGTGTTTCGCCCGTTATATTGTGTTTCTTGAATGCGCACAACCCGCATGCGTGCATATGAATGCAGTAGCTGCTTCGGGTTTTGATTCTTACGCTCGAATCTCAAGCGTCGAAAAATTAAATCTGCCGGCAAAATCAAGATGGGATAAATACCCCAGTTATTTTTCAAAATCCGGATGCCCTCGGAACTCCTGAATCAAGATATCTTCATGATTCGATGTTATAATATTTTCATGAATAAAGTAAATGGGAAATTTTATGACATCGAAAAAAAATAAATTGGGAGAATTCATCAACTCCATATCGGCCAGTATTGAGCATTATCTGGATTGTGTCGGACGCGAGGCCTTGAGTCGTGCCGGGAACAATCAAAATCTCAAGGGACATATCCATGAGATCATGTTTCGAGACAAGCTCAATCTGGGCATTAAAAATATCCTTGCCGGCAAAGTGGCCAAACTGACGAAAAATCCCTCTGCGCGTGGTGTGGATGTCGTTCAAACTCAGAGTGCCAAAGTGGTCGGAAAATACCAGCTGAAAGATTCTGTCAGCGACAGTGGCGTGAATAAAATCCTCAATCAAACCCGAAACGGAAAATACCGCAACGCCAAATTGATGGGAACCAAGGAAACCACCGCTAAGCACAGTACCAAGGCTAGGCTTGGGGATAAACAGATGGAATCCACGGGAGTTTCCTCAAATAGAACAGGTCGTGTCGCTGACAACATTTCTTCCAAACAGAATGGGAAAAGCACCTGGAACAACGTCAAGGATATCGGTAGTTGTGCGAAAACCAGTGCTTTAATCGGAGCTGGACTGGGAGCCGCCAGCTCCGTGATTTCAAATGGACAAAAATTTCGGAACGGCGAAATAAACGGCACGGAATATGCGAAACGGGTTGCTTGCGACTCTGTGAAATCCGGCGCCCGTTCCGGGGCAACCACTTTGGGCGCATTGGCTCTCAAAGAAGGTGGAAAGGCCGTAGCTAAACGCATGGGTTCGGAAACACTTCGCCGGGTTATGGGAGGTAATGCCGCCACTGCTGCGGCGTTTGGCCTTGTAGAAATCGGCATGGATGCGATGAAGCTGGCAAACGGTAAAATCACCGGTAAAAAATTCATCCAAAATACCTGTGCTACGGCAGGCGGCGCGGCAGGTGGATACGGCGGCGCGCTTGGCGGTGCCATGATTGGAACGTTGATCTTTCCAGGCATCGGCACGGCGATCGGTGGTTTGATCGGAGCCATGGGCGGTGGTATTGGGGCCCGCTCTCTTGTCGGAACCATCGCTGGTCGGTTTGGTTGAAAAATAATTGTTGAAATTTGGAGGTGGAAATGTTGAATTCATTACTTATTGGGCCTTGGAAATTGGTGTTTAATGCGCTGGACAGCGCTGCCAGTCATTATATCTGTGATCGTGTGAAACCGAAAATCGGGGCAGTCTTACGTTGTGATTTATGGGGAGGTCATGCGGATCATACTGGAATATACGTTGGCGGCGGAAAGATTGTCGAATTACAAGGAAATGGGCGAATTGCTTGCGTTTCGCCCGATGAATTCATGTCTAGCCCCTGTGGTACCGCCATATCAATTTATGCAGCCTGTGACTCCGATGCCCGGATACTCACATCGCGAAAAATCGCGGATCGGGCAAAACAAATGCGCGGATACCGGAGAGAATATAACTTCCTGTTGGACAATTGCCATCAATTTACGGCTGGATGCATAACCGGGGATTTTGAGAACAGCAATAATTTTCTGTGGATGCTGGAGTCCGTCATTGAAGATGAATTGAATAATGGGGGAAATATTTGCTGGCGTGTTTGCGATTTTTGATGCAATGCCGGCCCCTCAATCGTAGATGTCTTATCATAAAACTATTTGATACAAAAAAGGATATTACAATGATTTCGTTTTTCCTATGGCTTATACTGATTTTCGTTACGATTTGCGCTTATGAGAAAAATCAGGTCTTTTTTGGTGGATGTATTTTCGGGGCGGTATTGTCCTGCGTATTCGGGATAATAAATGTTTTGATCGGGATATTGATTATGGCAGGAATTGTAATCGCAGGAATCATGATCTATAAATGCATAGATGCAAAAATTCGTACTACTAAAAAAATACGCAATGAACGTGAATTGATGGTTTTCCGGTTTGCCGAAATAACATGGACTACCAAAATCACAAAGCTTTCCGCACCTCCACAAACTGATTTTCATGACATGCTTGAAAAGGTTGATCCAAAAACAGGTGAGATATTTTATACGATGCCAGACAAATGACACTCTATAGATCATGTTGGACTGAATAATTTCTGTCCCCTTATTCTTGCATTTCGTAAACATAATGAGTTCTGCGAAATAGGGCCAAATCAAGAGAGAGGTGGTTTGAGCCATCAGGAAAGAACGGCAAAGTTCTGAAAAAAGGCAAATCGCAGAGAAAAAGATGAAAAAATCGCCGAAAAAAGGCGTGATGGATTAAGGCGGATGTAAAATTCGCCGGAGTTGATTGAAAATTTTGAGATTATCGCAAAGCTATGCGGCGTCGGCAAACGATCTGAAACAGCGGATTTTGTCAGGTTGTTCAAGGATGAATGCGGCGGCGACGGCGGTGAGCGCGAGCGTCAGATGTGCGATGCTCATCTGATTGCGAACGGACCGGTAATTGAAGTGCCTGGTCTGTTCGGCTTCGCGGCGGCCGAGACGTGAAAAATAGCGTTCGACGCCGGTGCGTTTGTGGTATGTTTGTTCATACCAGGCGCTTTGGCGCGGGACTTGGGCGCGGGCGTCGTCGGTAACGTCGATATATGCGGTGCAGCCGTAGCATTTGCCGGCGCAAAAACGTTCGTGATCGCAGGGGCATTCATCGGGTAATTCGGCCTTTTCCTTGCGGGAACCGGCAATAATCGGGCAGCGGAATTTCTTGCGTGTGCGGCCTTCGCTTTCGGTGATGCCGCAGTATTTCATTTCGAGTCCGCCCTGGCAGATGGGATGGCCGTTTTCGCCGAGAAGTTTGTCCGGCTGCTGGTTGCGCGGATTGATCGGGATGCAGGCCTGACCTTTGATTTCATCTTTGATGAAGTTGTAGAGATGGCGATGGTCATAAGCGGAGTCGCCGATGAAAATCCGACCTTTCTTTTGACCGTAGACTCGCACGAGTTTGCGCAGAAGCATGAGCGCGATCCGGTTGTCGGCAAGGTTGTTCGGTTTGGTGATTTCGACCAGCGGAATGCCTTCTTCGGATACCAATACATGCGTCCGGAATCCCCAGAAATAGCTGAACTGTTTTCCGTTGCTGAATGGCTGTTTCAGGTAGGAATAATAGCCGAGAGTAGCCTTGGGATTGCGAGGAATTTTGTCCTCTTTGTTCAGGGAACGGCCGGGATTTTTCGGGTTGTTGTGTCTGGTGTTGGCCATGACCGGTTGGGAATCGGCAATCAGAACATCCGTCGAGACCACGCCGCCGCCGATCAGCGATTTCACCGCCGCATGATGAATGGTTTGGATTTCGGAGTTTTTCGTTTTGGCGAGAAACGCATAAAACCGCGACAAATCCGGCAACGAATCGTATCGCAAACCGATCATTTCACAGATCACCGGACTGCGTTGGAGGTTGCGCAAAAGTTCCGGGATGCTGCTGATTTCCTCGGCGTGCTTATAGACCAAAGCCTTCAGGTAAACCAGATCGCCGTAGCCGATTCGCCCAGGACCTCTTTTCTTCGCGACACTGCCAAAAGATTCTTCCAGTGCAAGAAACAGGCTCTCGTATTTGGAGTTGGCGTACCCGCGATAATCGCAGAATAAAGATATTTGCATTGTTTTTAATTCCTCCTTCTGGGGTTATGTTGTTGGTTTTTAGAAAGTTGTAATATAAAACCAGTTGGAGGATTTTTCAAATCTCAATGCATCATAAGTTATTGAAATTTAACAATTTAATTTATTTCGCAGAATGCACCGTAAACATAACTTATGGAGGATTTTTATGCCATCCGTTGTCATTACACACGATACAGTGTCTGTCCGGCTGCAATCCGAACGCTTGGAATTGATCCGCCATTCAGAAACCGGAACAGAAAATCTCGAGCACGTCAGCGTTCCACTGTTTGATATCGAACGCGTCATCATTTGTGGACGCCCCATCGTTACCCTGCCAGTGCTCCATAAACTGATGCATTTGAAAATTCCGGTGATTTTTTTGACTTCGTACGGCCGTTGGCTCGGCGCCATCGACTCCGGCAATCAGACGAATTCCGCCCGCCGTATTCGTCAATACGAAATGTTCTCTGACGAACGGATGCGCAATACCGCCGCCGCCAGGCTGATCTACGCCAAAATCCGCAATTCACGTCGGGTTCTTCAACGTCTTTCCGCTGCCCGGGGAGAATCGAATTCTCCTGTACAACAGGAAGCCGCCGCATTTCTGCGCCGCTCCTGCGTCGAAGCCCGGCGCGGAGTTCTCTCCCTTGATACGCTCCGCGGCGTTGAAGGCATGGCTGCCGCCTGTTATTTCAAACGGCTCGCCGACTTTTTCCCGGTGGAACTGCCGTTCGTTGAACGTTCCCGCCGACCACCGCTCAATGCGGCCAATTCCATCCTTTCCTGGAGTTATTCCATTGTGCTTGGAGAGATTGAGGCGTGCCTGCGCTCACACGGATTAGATACCGGCATCGGTTTTCTGCACACGGTCGAGCATAGTATGCCTTCGCTGGCGCTTGACCTGCTTGAACCGCTCCGCGCTCCCCTTTGCGACATGCTTTCGCTTCATCTATTCAACCATAAAATCCTGCGGGCAGAGCATTTCCGATTCTGTACCGATGACGGCGGTACTTATCTGAATGATGACGGGAAAAAACCTTTTTTTATGGCCTATGAACAAACGATGACCCGTAAATTCACTCTGAAACCGGGAGAAGCCCACGTGGATTTCCGGCGGGTGATTGACTATCAGGTTTGTTCTGTTATTCGAATTCTGGAAGGTGACAAAAATGTCGAATTTTTTATTATGCCCTGACGCCATATATTTTATTGGACAATCAGTCGGATATGATCCGTCGAAGGAGGTTTACAGAAATATGCTGCGCCTGGTTGCTTATGACATTGCCGATTCGCGAAGGTTGCGAAAAGTCGCCAACCTTTGCAAGAATTACGGCGTTCGCATTGAATACAGTGTTTTTGAGTGCGATTTAGATGAAAAACTGTTTTCTTCTTTCTGGGAACAATTGCGAAAACTCATTGACGCAAAAAAGGACCGTCTCATTGTCTATCGGATTTGCGCCAATTGCGTCGGTGGCATTGACAGTATCGGATTGATATGTCGTCCCGGCAAGGTACTGCTTTATATCATTTGAGCAGGCTGGAGGCTTGAAGCAGTCCCCGGCAATTATTTTCGGCATGGGACATAAATCGTTCAAAAGTGCCGCCTCATGCCGAAAGTAAAAAACTCAACATTAATAGCAACTTACGAATAAATGCCAAATGAAATACACCTTGTCGCCTCAGGCGAAAAGACGAAAAAAACATACCCATGCCGAAATGGGTTTGCAAAGTATTGTCAATGAGTATATATTAAATACTGAAGTCCAAAACCAGCTCTCAGCCGAAAGGCAATTATGACTAGGTTACTTGAACTCAATCTTGTAATCCCAACGATAGTGGTCCAAAACCAGCTCTCAGCCGAAAGGCAATTATGACCAGAGCGATGGTACGTGTCTTTGTTACGCGCCCTCCGTAACGTCCAAAACCAGCTCTCAGCCGAAAGGCAATTATGACACTCTAGCATCTTGTGCTATACCTATAATATACAGCCAAAGTCCAAAACCAGCTCTCAGCCGAAAGGCAATTATGACAGAGACATTTGGGTCCGTATCGCGTCCACTTTCTGAAGTCCAAAACCAGCTCTCAGCCGAAAGGCAATTATGACCCCATTATAGCATCTCCTTTTTGTATCGCCAGTTATTGTCCAAAACCAGCTCTCAGCCGAAAGGCAATTATGACCTTCAAATCTGTTCCGGTATAGTTGTAAATTCTCATGATGGTCCAAAACCAGCTCTCAGCCGAAAGGCAATTATGACCTATCGACCCGATAGCCAGCTTTGCGCAACGCTCTATAGTCCAAAACCAGCTCTCAGCCGAAAGGCAATTATGACTCGTCTCCTATTATGGTTTGAGATTTTTAGGTATGTCCAAAACCAGCTCTCAGCCGAAAGGCAATTATGACTCTACGTGCAGGTACTCATAGTAGCAAAGACACCGGCCGTCCAAAACCAGCTCTCAGCCGAAAGGCAATTATGACAATACGCTCAGAAATGACAGTATAGCGCTTGCCGTCAACGTCCAAAACCAGCTCTCAGCCGAAAGGCAATTATGACCCGAACCATTTACGTCCGATATGAACAATAACATCGAGGTCCAAAACCAGCTCTCAGCCGAAAGGCAATTATGACATTCTATCATTGATCTTCCTAACTATTTTGGCGATGTAAGTCCAAAACCAGCTCTCAGCCGAAAGGCAATTATGACTTTGCGTCATCGGCGATTGAATCCTTTACGTCCAGTAGTCCAAAACCAGCTCTCAGCCGAAAGGCAATTATGACCCCCGTACCCCACACCAATTGTGGAGGTCTGTATAACAGTCCAAAACCAGCTCTCAGCCGAAAGGCAATTATGACATAACCTGCCTTACGCAATGCCCTGTAATGCTGTACTATCAGTCCAAAACCAGCTCTCAGCCGAAAGGCAATTATGACCAATGCTCTATAATGAGCTATGATCATCTTTTTCATGATTAGTCCAAAACCAGCTCTCAGCCGAAAGGCAATTATGACGAAAAGGCCAATGCGACGGCCTTGGCGTAGGGGCTCCCCTGTCCAAAACCAGCTCTCAGCCGAAAGGCAATTATGACGCGTTGTCCACTGCCTTATCATTTGTCGCCTTAAAGTGTCCAAAACCAGCTCTCAGCCGAAAGGCAATTATGACATGTATACATTCTCGATGCGTTCCAATTCTTTGATTTGGTCCAAAACCAGCTCTCAGCCGAAAGGCAATTATGACGGGATCTCATTGGTCGGCACCAGCCGGACGGTCGGGATGTCCAAAACCAGCTCTCAGCCGAAAGGCAATTATGACCACGGTGTTCCCATACGGTGCAGTAGTCCCCGTACGTCCGTCCAAAACCAGCTCTCAGCCGAAAGGCAATTATGACTCGGGTACATCGGCGTCGGCTTCGGCCAGGCGCGTCAGGTCCAAAACCAGCTCTCAGCCGAAAGGCAATTATGACTAATCTCATTGGTGTTTAAGTCAATCCACACTGTCACCGGGTCCAAAACCAGCTCTCAGCCGAAAGGCAATTATGACTGGCTAATACCTCCTCCAGATAGCGCTGGTTATCTTCAGTCCAAAACCAGCTCTCAGCCGAAAGGCAATTATGACCTGGGCCATTTCGTCGAACCCGCCGCGGAAATTTTCGAGTCCAAAACCAGCTCTCAGCCGAAAGGCAATTATGACAATCTATTCTATCGATCTTCATAGCAATCACCTCCTTAGTCCAAAACCAGCTCTCAGCCGAAAGGCAATTATGACACGTTAATTTTATCACTCATTTTACAACTCCTGTTTACCTGGTCCAAAACCAGCTCTCAGCCGAAAGGCAATTATGACGGACGATGTACAGCCGTAAGTGTAACAAGCCGGCCAGGTCCAAAACCAGCTCTCAGCCGAAAGGCAATTATGACAATGTTCTTATACATGTATACATTTACGTATTCGTCGATGTCCAAAACCAGCTCTCAGCCGAAAGGCAATTATGACGAAGACATACCCAATATGGTGTGATGTATTCAGCATACAGTCCAAAACCAGCTCTCAGCCGAAAGGCAATTATGACCATCATATTGGAGCTATTGCTACTGACAAGGTTAGGATAAGTCCAAAACCAGCTCTCAGCCGAAAGGCAATTATGACCTCGGCACCAAACGAACGGTTGGCAGCTCGTTGCTCGTCCAAAACCAGCTCTCAGCCGAAAGGCAATTATGACGATTAAGAAACTCGTCGTTCTTTTTCTTCCCGGAAAGGTCCAAAACCAGCTCTCAGCCGAAAGGCAATTATGACTTAACGGCCATGTCGTACAGACTCTTATTTGACAATAAGTCCAAAACCAGCTCTCAGCCGAAAGGCAATTATGACATCCGTTTCGCGGATCATTGCCGATGTTCCCACGCTTTGTCCAAAACCAGCTCTCAGCCGAAAGGCAATTATGACTTGTTAAACATCGATGCCAAACGTCGATGCATAGATTCGTCCAAAACCAGCTCTCAGCCGAAAGGCAATTATGACAGTTCGTTGGTCGGAACCAGCCGAACGGTGTTAATTTCGTCCAAAACCAGCTCTCAGCCGAAAGGCAATTATGACAATCTACTGGATGACAAACTCATGTCAGGACGTTCCAAGTCCAAAACCAGCTCTCAGCCGAAAGGCAATTATGACTGCTCTTGCTCTTGAGTATTACCACGTGTCCAGCTATAGGTCCAAAACCAGCTCTCAGCCGAAAGGCAATTATGACCTGCCTCAAAGCTTGAGGACTCACCGCAGATCTTAAACACGTCCAAAACCAGCTCTCAGCCGAAAGGCAATTATGACCAGATTACCAGTATCGGCGCAACGAACCTCGATTTCATTGGGTCCAAAACCAGCTCTCAGCCGAAAGGCAATTATGACATCATTTTACGCATATTCTACCTGCCCTGCATACTCTTTAGTCCAAAACCAGCTCTCAGCCGAAAGGCAATTATGACCATACTGCTGAAGTTCCGGATTTGACAATTCTGATTCGGTCCAAAACCAGCTCTCAGCCGAAAGGCAATTATGACGCACGCTTAGGACGTGCTACAGGCCGTGTTAGGTCTTTGTCCAAAACCAGCTCTCAGCCGAAAGGCAATTATGACCATTATACGGCGAAGACATGTCCGCCAACGGTTTGAATGTCCAAAACCAGCTCTCAGCCGAAAGGCAATTATGACAGTATGGATTTTTGATTGAGTATTGTGTCGTCATACCACGGGTCCAAAACCAGCTCTCAGCCGAAAGGCAATTATGACTTTCCTGCGGATTTGTCCGCTTGTGCGGCAATGTCCGTGTCCAAAACCAGCTCTCAGCCGAAAGGCAATTATGACATGACTTTCAAGGTACGATGCAAACAGCACGTCTATATCGTCCAAAACCAGCTCTCAGCCGAAAGGCAATTATGACGCCGTTCCAACTATTGCGATCATGCTTTTCCCTATTATGTCCAAAACCAGCTCTCAGCCGAAAGGCAATTATGACTTGAATTGTCACCGGCTTTAATGCCGAGCGTTCCGTGTCCAAAACCAGCTCTCAGCCGAAAGGCAATTATGACCTGTTAAACGGGTGTGATTACCGGAATGAAAGATATCCAGTCCAAAACCAGCTCTCAGCCGAAAGGCAATTATGACCAATACCGACCAGACAGAGTACGGTCTTAACGCCCCCGTCCAAAACCAGCTCTCAGCCGAAAGGCAATTATGACTACTACCATGCTGGATACAATCGAGAAACAGGTGCGAGAGCAACAGGCTAAGGCACAACACGCATTCGGGCGCTCTCGTGGGCAATACCTGTTTCAGATGCAAAACTCAATCGAGCACTTCTTGCAAGAGGCTATCAGGTTAAAGTTACCGGATACAATCGACTGGATTGAGCGGTTTATGGTAGAGCACCCTGAACGCAAGCTGGTGGTAGCGTGTGTACATCGTGAGTTGTGCGGTGTATTGCTTAAAGAACACTTCGGGGACCGTGCGGTGCGAATTGACGGGTCCAATACGGCAAAACAGCGGGACAAGCTCATACAGCTATTCTGCAAGGATAACAACGTTCCGTTGCTCATCGGCAATATCAAGAGCGTAGGAACCGGCATTGACGGATTGCAAAAGGTATGCAGAGACATGGTACTCTGTGAGTTTCCGTGGTCGCCGGGGGAGCTGGCGCAGTTGTTTGCCCGGCTGGACCGTCAAGGGCAAGCGGAAGCTGTCACTGTGTACCTGCATGTGATTGCAAATACAATGGATTACAGGATGGCGAAAACTTTAGACCGTAAAGCGAACATCTTATCGGAGGTGCTTGACGGTAAATCAATAGACCCCAACAACAAACTCACCAAACTAATAAAGGAGTCTGTAAAATGAAGAAAATTGTAATGGTACTCATCGGCATGTGCATCGGTATCATGATTCACGCAAAACCCGTCGAGGTCGGCAGGTCTTTACCGGCAGATGCGAAAGTGATCTCGACAGAGGAGATCAACCAAGTCCGCAAAGTGCACATCGTGGAGGAGAATGGTGTTTATCTGACGGTGCATACCTGTGTGGGTACGGTGAACAGGATTACGCGCTCCGCGCCGTTCGCCTCGGAAGCCGATGCCCTGCGTAAGATAATCGAAATGGCAGAGGAGTTCAGGTCCCTCAAAGTACAAGTTGTATACTACCCGGTCGGCGGCGTGGTCCAATACAAAATTGGAAAGCAAACCGATATTTATAGCCTTGTAATCCGGGTGGTGTTTGTTGGGAAAAATTGGACGGTCCAGTATGTGAACTCCTGCCCTATGATGGATGAGTGAGGTGCAAAATGAATCCAAGAATTGAGGTAAACGTACTCGGCGAATATGGTATCGAACCGGCGATGTTCGGTATGGGGTTGAGTTTTGGGTTGTGCTCCGGTATGGACTTTAACGACTTCATAAATAACAAGGTGGGTATTCAAGAACGAATGATGACGGTGTTTGAAGCCAATGCCACCAAGGACGGAGGACATAACAAGTTTCTCGAATCTATGCAGATTTGGCTGGATGTCAACGCTCCTCGCTACTGGTGGTCGGAGGCCGATACGTACCGGATCGGGTCAACGAAGCAATCAGTCCAAAACCAGCTCTCAGCCGAAAGGCAATTATGACGCGTTACAACGCCCAAGGCCAGCAAATTTCGCAGGTCCAAAACCAGCTCTCAGCCGAAAGGCAATTATGACCACCCTGCCAAAAATTCAGCAGTGGTTTTGGGCGTTTTGAGTCCAAAACCAGCTCTCAGCCGAAAGGCAATTATGACTCCACAATCTAAAACAAAAGCCTACATTATCTAACCATAAGTCCAAAACCAGCTCTCAGCCGAAAGGCAATTATGACCACATGGACCCCGCCAGCGGTGACATCGTCGCTGGTAGGTCCAAAACCAGCTCTCAGCCGAAAGGCAATTATGACTCGAACCGGGAAATCGCTTTCGGCAATGGCAGGATAAGTCCAAAGTAAGCGCCCAGCCAGGACCATCTATGAAAATCATAGCGGAGGCAGTAAATT